>Ga0163144_10000477_pt1 | contig 92533 bp, 91 predicted proteins | sample OliLak19BULKMAT1_FD_123175 | JGI IMG/M metagenome (GOLD analysis project Ga0163144, IMG submission 123175) | Freshwater microbial mat bacterial communities from Lake Vanda, McMurdo Dry Valleys, Antarctica - Oligotrophic Lake LV.19.BULKMAT1 | ecosystem: Environmental > Aquatic > Freshwater >...
GGAGAGGTTGCGGAGAGATTGCGGAGGGGGGGTTGTACGGTCCCCGCGACGGCGGCGGGAGCGGCAGAAGCTGGAGGCGCGTCCGACAAAGCGCCATCGACGTGGGAAGATGTCGGAGCAGGGGGCACCGAAATTGGTCGGGGTACTCCACAGTCGTGCAAGATCCGCTATCTTTGCCTGCTCCTATCGAGCGGCGCTTCCGCAGGTGGTCTGCGCGCGCGCACTCCTTCCAACACGCAGGCTTTCTGTATGGCGCAGGCGACCCGTACCACGGTGGCAACGGCCGATCTCACGGATGATCCGATCGAGAAGGTGTCCACGTGGTTGCAGATGAATCAGAAGCCGATCCTGTACGGCGTGGTGGCGATCGCCGTCGCGGTTGGCGCCATCTTTGTGTACCGCTCAAACGATGCCTCGACGCGCGAGAAGGCGGCCAAGGCGCTGTACGACGCCCAGGCGCCGATAGCGCAGGGGAAGCTGCCCGACGCTGCCGCGGCGCTCGAGAAGGTCGCGACGCGCTACAGCAGCACGGCCGCCGGCCAACAGGCAGCTATTCTGCTCGCACACGTCATGTTCGAGCAAAAACAGTACGATCAAGCGATCGCGCGTCTCCAGAAGGCGCAGGGGTCGGCCAGCGCCGATTTCGCCGCGTCGTTCGAGGGCACGATTGCCGCCGGCTTTGAGGCGCAGGGGAAGTTCGTGGAAGCCGCAGAGCACTACGGAAAGGCCGCCGCCGCTGCGAAATTCGCCCTTGAGAAGGGGCAGTTGCAGTCGTCGCAGGCACGTTCGCTGATGCTCGCCGGCAAGCCGGATGAGGCGCGGAAGATCTGGGAACAGCTGACCAAGGACGAAAGCCTGCCGTTCGCGCAGGAAGCCCGGGTTCGACTGGGCGAGATCCTGGGCGCCGCGAAGTAACCGGCGCACCGCAGGCGAACGACCGGAGTTTCTGACCAATGGAGAGGTCGGCGTTCTGGCGGGTGACGAAGGCAAGGTCCCGCAGCGATGATCGGTTTTACCCAGCGCTATAGGGCGTCACACGCATGCGAGGCACACGGCGGTCCGGATCTTTCGAGATTCGGACCGCCGAAGCGTTTGTTCATGGTCCACCAGCGTCTGGCGGCGTGACGCGCCTCAGACGACCTGAGGAGCCACGCGCGAGGTGATGACGGATGAGCCAGGTGCGACACCTGGAGTGCGATTCGGCCAGGTTGCGGCATCCGCGCCAGCTCGCGTTCGGCTCGGCCATGTGCCGCGAGGGCCGTACTGGCGCGGTCGTGTCGCATGTCGTTGAGCGCGTGGGATGGTCGTTCCTGGTGGATCGCCGTCTTCGCTCGAAGCGCATCGGGGGCGCGGATGGAGGTGGGTGGAGGGGCCGATCTGACCGTTCGGGTTCGAACACGACACTAAAGAGCTGGTATCAAGCCAATAACGGGCCAGTGCGTGTGACGTGCAATTGGTACAAGTGCGTATAATACATGTTATGTAAACCAATGCACGTGGATAACTGTGGGAAATCCACCATGGCTTCCTGGCTCTCAATGTGGACGCGAGATGATAAACCACTACATCACAATCGTTTAGAGGTCGCTGTCGAAACCTGTTTCTCGGCGCGGGATCACGGAGGACAGAATCTGTGCACCTGTCCACATCGATTTCCCGATATTCGGCCGTCCCTGGCAACAGCGGTCAGGTACAACACCGGCCGCCGGCACAATTCACTCGATTAGTGTCGCTATTCGGCCGCGAAAGACTACTCGCCCTTCGCCGCGAAGCGTCGGATGGAACGCCCCGGATCCGTCCCTTGAGCGACGCAGCGACACTTCCAGATCTCGACCGGAGCTCGCGTGTAGGTGGACGGGCGCGGAGGCCAGCTGCCAGGTCGCGAGCAGAATCGCCGTAGCGACCGCGCCTGTTCCGCACGCCAGGGTCTCACCTTCCACCCCGCGCTCGAAGGTGCGATACCGCCAGCTGCCGTCGTGGCGTGACGAGACCCAGTTGACGTTTGCCCCGGCATCTCCAAGGACCGGATGCCGTCGAAGCCGAGGTCCGCGCGCAGCCAGATCCACCGCGTCAGCGTCGTCGCACAGCACCACGAGATGCGGTATGCCGACGGTCGCATAGCCGATGCGCGTCTCGCCCGGTCCTCGATCGATCTGGATCTCCGATCGGATATCCGTGACGGGCTGCAGGTCGATCTCCGGAACGGCATCGACCAGCCGACTCCGGATCTCGCCGGCGGGCGTCAGCAACGTTATCGCGCCGCCGTCAGCCAAGCCAAGTTCAGCCGACATGGAGGTCGAGCACAGCGTCGCGTTTCCGCAAAGGTCAGCGGCAGTCCCGTCGCTGTTGAAGTAGTGGATTCGCGCCGTCGCGTCCCCAGTCAGTGGCTCAAGCACCACGATACCGTCAGCTCCTATCCCGTTGTGGCGATTACATATAGCTCGAATCACCTGAGGTAATGTCAGAAGCTCGATCGGCGCGTCACGCGCATCGAAGAACACGAAGTCGTTGCCGGATCCGGTCATCTTCGCGAACGGAATTCCCGTCAGTTCACCGTCACGCACGACCAGTGATCCCCCACCAGCGCAGCCGCCAAACCATCCAGATGGCTTCACGGACGATGCCTTTGGACATCTTGGATTCGCCTTCGGTGCGGTCGTGGAAGACGATCGGAATTTCGCCAATTCGAAACCCGCGCTTCCATGCGCGGAACGACATTTCGATCTGGAAGGCGTAGCCGTTCGATCGAACCTCATCGAGCGGGATGGCTTGCAGCACTTCTCGACGGAAACACTTGAATCCGCCGGTGGCGTCACCGAGTTGCAATCCGGTCACCGCTCGTGCATAGATGTTGGCTGCGTAGGAGAGCATCAGCCGAGACATCGGCCAATTGACAACCGTCACCTTGCCGTCCCGGTAGCGCGAACCGAGCACAAGATCCTTGTCCCGAACGGCCGCGAGAAACTCGGGAAGATGCTGCGGATCATGCGAAAAGTCCGCGTCCATCTCGAAGATGTACGTGTAGTCTCGCTGCAGTGCCCAGGCGAACCCGGCCAAATAGGCACGGCCAAGCCCCTGCTTTCCAGGTCGGTGCAGTACGTGAACTCGGCTATCGTTTGCCGCCAGCTCGTCGGCCATGCGCCCCGTGCCATCCGGGGAATTGTCGTCCACGACAAGCACCTCGAGCCGCGGGTCCTGCTGCAGAATCAGCGGCACGATACGGCTGACGTTTTCACTTTCGTTGTACGTCGGCACGATGACGAGCCCGCGTTCACCAACGCTGAGCGAGCCCCGTGGGGGCGTGGGAATACGAGTCAAGCGATACTCCTCAAGCGATACTCCTCAAGCGATATTCCTCAAGCGCTAGTCCTCAAGCAATCACCGGCGACGCGCGCCGGTCGACGATGGTTCCAAATCCGATGAGCACCAATGCCATCGCCAATGCCGCCAGGGTTACCGTCCGACCCGTCTGGTAAGGCGCGCTTTCGAAGCGCAACGTGACGGAGCGAGCCCCGTCCGGGAGTGCTACACCGATCAGGGTGAAGTCGACACGTCCGATCGTCGCCGGCTTTCCATCCACCTGTGCGCTCCACCCCGGGTAGTAGTTCTCAGACACAACCAGCGCGCTGCCGGTTGGTGCCTGGCCTTCCAGCGTGAGGTCGATCGCTCCTGGATCGTAGCGCGTGACCTTCACCCCAAAGGACACTGGCTCCGGCACGGGAGTATTGACGGGCTTGGCTTCGACGACCGCAGACGAATCGAAGATGGCGACACGTCGAACGTCAAAAAGTGGATTCAGGATCGTCGCCTTGGTGGTCGCGTCGTCCAGCTTTACCATCAGTGGAGCCACCCACGCTGCTGGATGTTCGCCCGGCAACTCATAGAGATACGTCATGGTTCCTGCGGCGTTTCGCACGGGGCCGGCAACCAGTTTCGCGCCCTGGAACGGGACGGCGTTGGCGTTGGTGTAGAAATAGCGCGCGTTGGTCAGCGACCAGAAGTTTGGGTTGGCAATGGGCTGGTAGCCCTCGTCCTTCCCGTACAACTGCTGGAAGCGACCCAACTCATTACCGTGGTACCCGAGGACGCCGCGTACACCCAGATGCATCAGCGCATCACCGGCGATAAACGGGTCGTGTGGGGCCATGTTGTCGCTCAACGGGAGCGCGATCACGCGACCCGGCTGCGGTTGCGCCTTGATGTACCTGATGATGTCGTCCTCGGCGTAGAGCTCCGACGCGCGCGCCGAGAAGAGCCAGTACTTTCGCTCGATGCTCCAGAGGTCGAGTGCGACAACGCCGACCAGTAACCAGCCGGCAAGCCCGGTGGTCACATTGCCACGCGCGCGCGCGCGCATCACGCCGAGCGTCAGGACGACGAAAAACGCAGACCGCCACGCGCCGAGAATCACGTCGTTCGCGTTTGCCTGAATGGCGTCGCCTCGCTGGTCTCCCATGAGTGACATGGCGACGTTTGTGAGCGCGCCGACGCTCGCCGCGAGCGCAATCAGCAACGCAAACCCGGTCCAGCCGATCGCGTAGCGAACAGAGGTCTTGCCGGAGAGCGCGCGTTCGGCGCCGAAGGCCGCGAGGACCGCCGTGGAGAACGCGGTCACGTAAAGAATGGTGCTGGGGGCGCGGAAGAACTTCGTTCCGGGTACGACGGCATAAATCAGCTGAAAGAAGGGCGTGTTTCCGCCCCACGCCCAGAGGAGCGAGATGATGAACGCGCCAAGCCAGAACCAGGCGTGTGTGCGATGTCGGTTGACCAGTCCGCCGCCAAACGCACCGAGCGCGAGTACGAGCACGGCCACACCGGCGTACTCGCTGTGGAAGTGAATGCCGTTGCGACCCCAGTAGCTGTCGAGGATGCCCGAAAACTGCGGCAGGTATGCGTTCAGCGTCTCTTCGAGCGGGAAGGAGAAACTCGTCGCGTAGTCGTATCCCTTCCCGCCCGCGCGCGGCGACCACGCGACGTACTCGCGGACGGGTAGATACTGGACGGCGCCCATCATGGCGCCGATCAGCACTGCGCCGAGCGCATACGCGAGCCGGCGAAACCGTGCCGCGCCGCCTTCAGTGGCGGGTGCAGCGTTGGTCGCCCCTTTCATCGAGACACTCGACGCGCTCGCTTCGCCGGAGACACCGGTGGACGTGGCGCCGCTCGAAACCACCGTCGATGCCCCATGGACCGCGACCGCGAGGGGACGCACAGCCAGAAAGAGCGCGAAGCCACCGCAGGTGAGCAGCAGGTACTGCAGCAACTGCGGATGCGGCGAGAGTACCGCGAGTCCAATCACCAGCGCGAGGGCTCCCCACGCTGCGACGCGTCCATCGCGCATGCCGCGAACGAGCGCCCACAGCGCGGCGGGCAGCAGTGCGCTGACAAACAGCTTGCCGTCGTGTCCAGGTGACGCGTACGACGCCACTGCCCCGCTCAGCAGATACGCCACTCCGCCGACCAGCGCGCTTTGCGTTCGTACTCCCGCAGCCCGCAGAAAACCGAAGGTGAAGACGCCGGCCAGTACCATGTGCACGATGAAGCCCCACGTCATCGCAATGTCAGTGGGGAGCAACAGGCGGAGCAGGAATGTCGGGTAGAAGATGTCGCCGTGCATGGCGGCGACGTACGGCATGCCGCCAAACTGGTAAGGATTCCAGAGTGGAAAGCCGGTTCCCGCGCGCAACGATTGCGCAGCGAACTCGCGGAAGGAGTAGCCCGCGATGTACTGGTCGGAATGCGGATTGACGAGAAAGGCGCCGCCGAGTGCGGGCCACGCCAGGAGCAGCGTGGCCATGCCACAGACGAGCGCGGCCCACAATAGTGGGTAGCGCGGCTGCGCGTCGATCGCGGCCGTCGCGTCGGTTCGAGCCATCAATTGCGAATGAAGTGTGAACGGTGGAGCGGTGGGCCGCTGGCACGCACCAGCGTCATTGGGTCCGCCGCAGGGCTCGGCGCATCGCGGCCGGAGTCAGCAACAGCGCGATAAGTCCCGGTAGCACTTCAACGACAGTCAGCCACACACGCGAAGCCAGAGAGAGCAGTATCGCGTCGGGTTTAAGCGCGAGTCCGAAGGTCACCAACAGCCCGACCATCGCACTCTCGCGCACCCCGATCCCGCCTGGAGCAAACAGCGTCAGATATCCCAGCAGATACGACGCCGCGTAAACTGCGATGAACATAGTGGAGGCGCCAGCCACCTGTGGCGTCACTCCGAGAGTGAACGCTTGGAATGCGAGGCCGTATCCCACCCACGACAGCGCGTGCAGCAGCGTCACCAGCCAGAGTCGCGACGCCGGCACGTGTTGTGGAGCCGCCGACACCTTGCGCCACTTCGCGACGCGATCGAGCAACGGTGGGAGCACGCGTGGCAACGCGAGCACACCGACCACGAAGAGCACACTCCCGGCGATGGCTGCATTTCGCAACCACGGTGCAACGCGATGCGTTTCACTCGCAGCTACCAACGCAATTACGCCGAAGCCTGCGCCGAGGTTGAGCAGCGCGTTCAAGAGTGCGGCGCCGCTCGCGGCAACACCGGACACGCCTTCGCGTTTCGCCAGGACACCGAGTGCGCCGATCGACCACACCTTTCCCGGGAGATACTTGCCGAGGTTGGAAATCGTCCAGATGCGCACCGCCGATCCGAAGTGCAGATCACTTCCCCACCCCGCCAGCAGCACGCGCCATGTCTGGATGAGCATGGCATGCACGGCCAACACCATGACGGCGGACAACCCGATCCATTTCCAGCGCAAGTCGAGATCCTTGGCTTCGGCCAGCAGCTCGTTCCATTGCGAGGCCACGGCGCGACCCGCGAGCACGAGCACGACCGCGAGCAATGACAGTTGGGCAACCAGCCAAAGTCGACGCGCCGTGCTTGGGGCGGGCGTTGAATTCGTCGACGTGGCCTTCAACGAGCGATCGTCACCGGGTGCCACGGCACGCCTCGAGGTAGAGGGCGGCGTACCGTTGCGCGACATGCGTGGGTGCAAACTGCGCGAGCATGAACGCGCGCGCGGCCTGCCCACGCGCCGCCGCGTCGATTGGATCGTCGAGCAGCCGGCCGATCGAGACGGAGAGCGCGTCGACATCGCCCGGCATGACGAGCGATCCACCGGCATCGGGGCGGACCACATCGGTGAGCCCGCCGGAGGAAAAGGCCACCACAGGCGTGGCGCACAACTGTGCTTCGACCGCGACGAGTCCCAGTCCTTCCTCGCGAGACGGCATCGCGACGCACACGGCGCGCTGATACAACGGCACCAGCGCAGGCTGCGGCAGTGCGCCATGCCAGCGGATGCGCGCTTCAATGCCGAGCGAGACTGCGCGCGCGCGTAAGGCGTCGGTATCCGGACCCTCACCCACGACATCGAGGGTCGCGCCCGCAAGCGAAGGCCGTGCCATCGCATCGACCAAGAGGGCGAGTCCCTTCTGCTCGTTCAGCCGCCCGACGAAGAGAATGCCGCTGCGCGGCGTTGCGATGTCACCCATACGGAAGTGGCGCGTGTCGACCGGCATGGGCGCAACCGTGACGTTCGCCTCCGGCGCGATGCGCAGCACGGCATCGGCCAGCCAACTCGATACGGTTGTACAGACAGCGGCCTGCGCGAGCACCGCGCGCATGATCGGATGTGCCGGCCTGGTGTGCTGCGCAAGTCGCACGTCGGATCCGTGCATGGTGATGACGAGTGGCAATCGCGAGGCGCTGCCGCCCTCACGAAACGCACGCCAGAGCGCGAGTCCGGCCGGAAACCACCAATGCGCGTGCACGACATCGTATCGATCGCCGGATCGCGCGGCCTGGCGAATGCGCTGCTGCGTCGCACGTCGAAGCGCGCGCAGCAATCCGATCAATGCGAAGCGCGCGCTCCACGACTTGCGCACCGACTCGGCCATGGTGCCCACGTACGCAAGCGTCATGTTCGTGTTGCTGGCGTATGGTATGCGCTCGATGTCGACGCCTTCGAGATGGTCCTTCGCATCGACGCCCGCGCCGCCGGGAGCGATCACGTCGACGCGATGCCCCTGCTGCTGCAGCGCGACGGCCAGCCGGAGCACGAACGACCCCGCCGCATCACCATCGAAGCGAGGAACGTTGTGTGTGACGAACAGAACCCGCACGCGCGTGGCGCGGGATCAGGCGTCGTCGCGCGGAGTCTCCGCGCGCGCGCCTGTGTCGGTCAGGAGACCATTGGCCGACTCGAGTTCGCGGCGCATCTCGCGCAGTTCGGCGCGTTGCTGTGCGATCTGCTCGCCAAGAATGCCCGTGGAGAAGAACATCGCGCCGAGCACGAGACAGGTCTGAATGACGGTCCACACCGCGCGAATGCCAACGCCATTGATGGCGAGCACGGCGAGTGCAACAACGCCGGCGATGAACCCGACCAGAAAGATCGCCGCGCCGAGCATGCCGAACGCGAGCAGCGGCTTCTGTCCGAAGCGGAGCTCGAACCAGACGGCGAGCATGTCGAGCACGCCGATGGGAATGCGTGACCATCCGAACTTGGATCGTCCGGCGTGACGCGGATACAGCGGGATCGGGACTTCAGTGACCGTGAAGCCCTGCGCTGCCGCGAGTACGATCATGTAGCGGTGGAAATCAGGGCGCATGGGAAGCGCGGCCATGATCTCACGCCGATAGGCCTTCACGTTGTTGAGGTCGCGCACCGGCACGTGAAAGAGCGTGCGACTGAGCCGATTGTAGATGCTCGAGACAAACGCTTTTTCGTACTGGCCCTGCTTGTATCCTGTCACCATATCCGACTCATCGGCAAGAATCGGTGCGACGAGGCGTGGAATGTCTTCCGGCTTGAACTGCAGATCGGCAGGATAGAAGACGAGCACCTCTCCGCGCGCATGCAGGTACCCGGTACGCAAAGCTTCGGCGATGCCGCGCTGCGCGCGATGTCGCACAGGCCGCACAAACGCATGTTCGGCCGCAAGCTGCTGCAGCAACGGCCAACTGCCGTCCGTTGAGCCATCGTCCACGACGACGACTTCGTACGACGCCTGCTGCTCCCGCACCATCTCCGCGCAGAGCGCGATGAACAACGGAAGATTTTCTGCTTCGTCCTTGGCCGGCACCAGTACGCTCACGTCCACGCGCCGCACTGGCGCCGAACGCGACGCTGCGGGCGACGTGAAGGAAAGCGCAGTCACCGCGAGCGGGAGCGGGCCGTTGAGACGGTCATGCGCCGCTCAGATGCGCTTGCGCATGCGCGCGGGCAGCACACCAAGTTGATCGCGATACTTGGCGACCGTGCGTCGTGCGATCTGCACACCGGTCTGCTGCAGAATCTCGACGATCGCCTGATCGGTGAGTGGATTCTTGGAGTCCTCGCCCGAGACGAGCTTCTGGATCTGGTCCTTGATGCCTCGCGCCGAGACATCGTCACCATCGTTGGTGGACAGACCAGAGGAGAAGAAGTACTTGAGCGGCAGCACACCGCGTGGCGTCTGCACGAACTTTTCGTTGGTCACGCGACTGACGGTGGACTCGTGCATGCCAACGGCTTCGGCCACTTCACGCAGGGTGAGTGGACGCAACGCCTGCACGCCGCGCTCGAAGAAATCGCGTTGCCGGTCCACGATGTAGTGCATGACCTTGAGCATCGTCTGCCGGCGCTGCTCGATCGCCTGGATCATCCAGTTCGCCGAATTGAGCTTGCTGGCGATGAAATCCTTGCTCTCGGTGTCGAAGCGCTTCTTGTCGCGCGCGATCTCCTGATAGGCACGCGACAACTTCAGTCGCGGAAGGTTGCCGTCGTTCAGGAAGATGTGATAGTTGCCGTCGATCTTGTCGATGACGAGATCGGGGATGATGTAGTTGTCGCTGCCGGCGGAAAAGCGAAGGCCGGGCTTCGGATCGAGCTTGGCGATGTCGTCCGCGGCGCGCTGCACGTCCTGCGCACTGATACCAAAGCGCTTGGACAGTTCACTCCAGCGATGCGCGATCAACTCCTCGAACGATTCATCCACGAGCCGGTACGACAACGCGTCGCGCTGCCCCGCCGCACGCAGCTGCAGCAGCAGGCACTCGCGCAGATCGCGTGCCCCAACGCCCGGCGGGTCGAGATCCTGAATGATCTGCAACATCGCCAGCATCTCGGCGTCGGTGAACGGATCGACCGTGGTCTCGCTCTCGCGCTCTTCGGTCTCGCGCAGCAGCAGCTCATTCACGCCATCGCGAATCGTCTCCACTGGACAGGCGAGATAACCGTCGTCGGAGATGTTGCCGACGAACTCGTCCGCGAGAAAGGCTTGCCGCGGCGAGAGATCGAGCAACGACAGCTGCTCGGTGAGATGATCCGACAGGTGCTTGGTGTCCACCGTCACGGGTTCATACCACTCGCGCTGTTCGTGCTCCTCGCGCTGACCGCCGGTTTCGAAGCCATCGAGCAGTACAGCCTCCCAGTCCACGTCGTCGTCGCCAGTCTTCTCCGGTTCGGAGTCGGATTCTGCGCTGACTTCGGGTTCGGCGAGATTCTCCGGCTCCGACTGTTCGTCCGGATCCGGTGTCTCTTCCTCGTCTTCAGGCTCCACCAATTCCAGAAACGGGTTGGTGAGGAGTTCCTGCTTGAGGTGCTGTTGGAGGTCGAGCAGGGGCATGTAGAGCAGATCCATCGCCTGATACAGGCGAGGATTGACCTTCATTTCCTGCCGCAGTCCGGTGCTCTGTTGGAGACCTGTTCTCATTCGGTCAGCACCCCCTCATCGGCTTCCGCAAAGCGCGCGCGAAGTCGCGCAGCCAGCGTTGGCCCCAGATATCGCTCAGCCACCGTATCATCGAAGACGAGTTCTCGTACCGTTCCGGACACCTTTACCTGCCCATCGAACATGATGTAGGCGCGATCGACGATGTCCAAGGTCTGTTCGACATTATGATCACTGATCAGTACGCCAATTCCGCGTGTGCGCAAGTCCGCCACGATTGACTGGATATCATGAACTGCGATCGGATCGACACCGGCAAACGGTTCGTCGAGCATCATGAATTTCGGTTGCGTCACCAGCGCGCGCGTGATCTCGAGCCGTCGACGCTCGCCACCCGACAGCTGGAAGGCTCGGCTGTGACGCAAGCGCTTGACGCCGAGTTCGTCGAGCAGTGTTTCCAATCGATTGCTTCGCTCCTCCGCCGAGATCGGCAACGTTTCGAGGATCGCCAGAATGTTCTGCTCGACCGTCAACTTGCGGAAGATCGACGGCTCCTGCGAAAGGTAGCCGATACCCTGTCTGGCGCGCTGATACATGGGCATCTTGGTGATGTCACGACCGTCGAGCTGAATGCGCCCGGATTGCGGAGCGATCAAGCCGACCAGCATGTAAAACGTGGTCGTCTTGCCGGCGCCGTTTGGGCCGAGCAACCCCACGATCTCGCCTTGCCGCACCCGCAGCGCGACATCGTGCACGACGCGTCGTCCCCGATAGACCTTCACCAATCCTTCCGCGGAGAGCACCGAGGCGCCGGCGACGGTGGTTGGGGCGATCGGCGTCGGCGCGCGCCCGACGACCGGATGGTCACCGGTCGCCCGCAGCACGTCGCACACCTCGCCGCGTCGTTCGGAGAGCTGTGTCCAAAGCGCGGGTGCGAGGACGACGACGGCGTCGGGATTGGAAGGCGCGTTCTCCGGCCAGAGTACCGCGTGACCTTCGGCCAGTCGCGGCAGGATCGAGGTCGCGAGATGCGTTCGCACGTCTTCCAAGGTGAGGCGCGCCGCTTCGAGCACGGCATCCTTCCCTTCGTGCTGCAGCCGGAGCAGGAGTGCATCCCGGAACTTCGCGGCGACGGCGTGCAGCGGGGCAGATCCATTGGCGTCCACCACTTCGAACACCGCGCCAAGTGCGCTCGCCAGCGACCGATCGCCGTGCGCATACTGCGCCGCAAGCGCGGACACCGGGTCGTGGGATGCGAAACGGTCGGGCGACTGGTCGGTCATGGCCGGCGACGATGGTCGGTGGTAGTCACGCGCAGGAGCGTGCGCGTGGCCGTCGCAGGACGCGAGGGCTGCGGAGTGTCGGACGGCGACGACGCAGGATCGTTGGTGATCGGCCGCGCACTCGACTGCTGCTGAGCGGACGGCGGACGCCGCGGTGGACCACGCCTGGTTGTGTCGGCGAGACTGTCAACGGCCGGTTCGAGATAGAGTCCCGACGCGCTGGAGTCGATCGTGACGTCGCGGACCAGACCGCTGTCGAACTGGACGAGGATGGTCTTGCCGCGCGAATAGTTGAGCGCCGGCGGAAAGGTCGGCCCCTGTCGCGACGCGATCTGAAAGAGCGAGCTCGCGTTACCCAGCGCCTGGATCTCGCGAACGCGGGGCTGCGCGGTGTCGCCCACAAAGCGTGCGCTGTCGAAGCGCGCAATCACCGTGTCACCGCGCAACTGATCGCGATCGTCGGACTTGATCTTGAGTGTGTCCGGCGTGCCGGTGGCGACGGCAGTGCCAACGGCGCGCATTTCGCTCACCCGCTGATCGGGCATGACGATGTCGAGTGAATCGGCTACGACTTCCTGCTGCGGTGTGCGTGCGCGCGACCGTCCGCCGCCATACGCGAACGCTTGGTTGAGCTTCTGCTCCTTGAGACGCAGGTCGATCTTCTCGGCCTGAATCGTGACGTCGCTGTTGACGGCGGTTGCGTTGTGCAGCGCAAGCACGCGATTGAGTTGACGCTCGGTGCTGAAGAGATCGATCGTGTCGCCGGTGAGTGTGAACGTCCGACCGGAATCCGCGTTCACTACGTTCGCGTTACGAATGAGACGCGCCAGCTCGCTGATCTTGTCGAAGGTTGCCGAGTCTGCTCGTCCCACCAGTGCACCTCGCGTGATGACGACACTGCCGACGGCGAAGAGCAGCGTGTCGCCAATGTCGATCATCATCGCCGAGTTGATGCGGACAGGCATGCCCGGTCTGCCCGCACTGTCCTTCTCGATGAGATTGGCGGTCGGGTTGTTCGGCGCAATGAGTTTGGACGTGGTGCGTACTCCCGCCATCGGCCGGAAATACTCGATACTCGGACCGGTGAACGTGGTGCCCGACCCGAGCTGCGTGGCGGTGACCATCCCGTCGGCGTACAGCCGCTCCTCGCGGGTGAAGTACGTGGCGTGCGCGGCGTTGAAGCGGATCTCGCCCGGCTCTTCGTACAGCACGTTCCCAAACAGATTGAGCACACCGGCCAATTGAAACTGTTCGGCGCTGTCGGCGCGAATGCGGTTGTTCTCGCCTTGACAGTGTCCAACGAATCCGCCACCGATGTACGTCGTGGCGTTGGTGCTGTCGATGCGCATGTAGGTGAGTCGCGTCTCGGGCGGCGAGTCGCTGAAGTCGAGCACGCACGGTTTGGCGACGGGCGCCTTCTTTGCTTTGGCCGCGGCGGCGGCAGCTTTGGCACGCGCAGCGGTATCGGCGAGCAGTGACGTTGCCAGTGAGTCGGCGCGTCGAACGAGTGCCAGCGAATCGGCGACGCGCGCACTGTCGGAGACGGCGACCACGCGCTTCGTGCTATCGCCGCTCACGGGAGGCACGACCGCAGGCGGACCCGCCGGCGTAGAGGGAGGCGTGGTTGCGGGCGTGCGTGAGCGCGCGGCAAAGCAGCCGGCCATGACGGGCAGACTGAATGCCAGGAGCATGAGCACTGAGCGCACGCGACGAACGTTCACGTTATCACCACGTCACTTGACCGGGATCTGCACGGGCGCGATGCCCTTGCAGGCGCGAAGGCACTTGAATGTGGTGAAGCGCGGATCGGACTCGAAGCCGATGCCCATGATCTGGCGCGAAGGTTCGATGAGGGTGAAGGCGCTATCGCTGAAGATCTGATTGCGCGCCTGATCATACACCAGCTGCTGTGTGGTCAAACGCTTGCCATCGTCACGAATCACCACCACGTCACCCGTGGCCTCGAGCCGCGAGAGGCGCGAGTTGTAGGCACCGGCGCGCGACGTGAGCACGCCGTCCTTGATCCCCTGCCCTGTGTAGAACGTGACGTTGACGCGATGCAGGTCGAGTCGCGCCCCGTCTTCGTAGACAAATGCCGTATCGCTGAGCAGCAGGCCATTGGCGACGCTCTGATTCGTGAGCACGGTGCGCAATCCGAAGATCACCTGGTCCGCCGAATCCGGAAGCGCCGATTGCTTCGCTCGCGTCGTGACCGGCGATGCCTTGGCGCGCGATGGACACTTGGCCGCGACCAACACGCTCGTGAGCGCGAGCGCGCAGACGACTCGCCACGATGTCACCGCGCGCGGACGCACCGATGTCCTCATCACGCCGCACCTGCGCGCATCAGGTCATGCAGATGCACAACGCCCATCAACGCATTCGTATCGTTCGTTACGGGCATCGCCATGATGCCGAACTTCTCCATACGATGCACCACTGCACTCCCCAGTTCATGATCCAGCGCAACGCGCGGTGATTCAGTCATGACGGACTGCACCGGCACCACGAGCACATCGCGTTCACGCTCGAGAAGACGGGTCAGATCGCCAGCGGTGATGACCCCGACGACTTGTTGCTGTTCCACCACGATGGCAATACCGCGACGGGCGGCCAGCAGCACCACCGCTTCGCGCATCGTTGCCTCGCGCCCCAACACGGGCAGTCGTTCGGTCTCCATGACGTCGCGGACACGCGTCAGCAATCGACGCCCCAGCGCGCCACCGGGGTGTAGTCGCGCAAAGTCCTCGGCGCGGAATCCCTTCTCTTGCAAGAGTGCGACCGCGAGCGCGTCACCGAGCGCCAGCGTGACTGTGGTACTCGTCGTGGGCGCGAGATCGTGTGGGCACGCTTCCTCGCGCACTCCCAGATCGAGCGTCACGTTGGCCTGGCGCGACAGTCGCGACGATGCCTCGGATGTCAATGCGATGATCGGGACGCCCATGCGTGCCAACGCGTCGATGAGCCCGAGCAACTCTTCGGACTCGCCGCTCTTGGAGATGAGGATCGCAACGTCATCGGGTCCGACGATGCCGAGATCACCATGCACGCTCTCGACCGGATGCAGGAACATCGCGGGCGTGCCCGTGGACGTGAACGTCGCGGCCATCTTGCGACCGACCAACCCCGACTTGCCCACGCCCGCCACGATGATGCGACCACGGCACGCCTGAAGCAGCTGCACCGCACGCACGAACGCGTCGCCAAGTGTCGCCTCCGACGCCTGCACCGCGATCGCCTCGAGCGCGAGGACGCGGCGTCCGTTCTCGAGAATGCGCGCTGTCGTAACGTCAGCGTTCGCCGGCACCTCGACGGTCATCACGCCGTCGCTTCCTCGCGGCGACTCGCGACATAGCGCTCGACCAGATCCGTCCACTCGCCACGCGCGTGCAACAGCGCCTCGGCGAACTCGCGTACGGCGCCGTGCCCGCCACGCGCTTTCAACTGCAGCAGGGCATCGCGCTTCACCTCTGGCGACGCGTTTCCCACCGCCACCGGCAATGCCACTTCGCGCAACACCGCAAGATCCGGCAGATCGTCGCCAAGGAACGCCACTTCATCGAGCGTGCAGCCGAGATCTGACAGGATGCGCCTGAGTGCCGGCAGCTTGCGCGCCTGCGGATCCTGCACGACGGCAGCCACCCGCAGCTCACGAGCGCGCATGGCCACACTCTCCGACACGCGACCGGTAATGATCACCACGTGCAGACCGGCCTCGCGCATCATGGCCATGCCGAGTCCGTCCTGTATGTCGTATCGCTTGAGCTCGAACGGGTGCACCGCATCGCCGCTCTCGCCGGTGGCGCCAAGGTATACACCACCGTCCGTCAGCACGCCGTCGACGTCGAGTCCGACAACACGAATACGGCGCGCGAGCGCGGGTTCGATACGCGGTGCGTGCACCGTCATCGGCGGCAGCGTATCGAGCACCTCGGCTGCGTCACTCATCGGCGGACGCGATCCCAGATGTCCACCGCACGCTTCATGAGATCTTCCATCGTGTCGAGCGGCAGCATGTTCGGGCCGTCGCTCGGCGCATTATCCGGGTGAGGATGTGTTTCGAGGAACAACCCCTGCGCGCCCGCTGCGATCGCAGCGAGTGTCAGCGAGGGGATGAACTCCCGCGCTCCACCGCTCGCGCCGCCGGCACCCATGCCCGGACGCTGCACGCTGTGTGTGCCATCAAAGATCACGGGTACATCGCAGGCCGCTCGCATGCGCGTGAACGAACGCATGTCCACCACCAGGTCGCCGTAGCCGAAAAACGTGCCGCGTTCGGTGACCGCGAGTTCTCCGGCTTCCATGCCGTTCATCGCCGCACCGGCTTCCACCTTGCGTATCGCACCGCGCATCCCGTCGGGATGCATCCACTGTCCCTTCTTCACGTTGACTGGCTTCCCGGTCGCGCCCGCCGCAAGCAACAAGTCGGTTTGACGGCAAAGGAACGCCGGGATCTGCAGCACATCCACCACCTGTGCGGCCGGCGCGCACTGCGCGGCCTCATGCACGTCGGTAAGCAGCGGCAATCCCGTGGCGGCACGCACGCGTGCGAGGGCAGCGAGTCCGGCGTCGAGGCCGAGTCCGCGCACACCATCCAGGTTGGAGCGGTTGGCCTTGTCGAAGCTGGCCTTGTAGATGATGCCACCGGGCACGTGTTCAGCGAGACGCGCCAAGGCCTCACCCACGCGCAGGTTCAGCGCGTCGTCTTCCAACTGACACGGACCCGCGATCAGGAACAGTTGGTCGTCGGGGAATCGAGTGATGCGGGTCGTGGAATCGACGGTCACGTCAGTGCGCTACCGGAGCCGCGTGCCCATTCGAGGCGCGCTCGCTCGGCGAAAGCGCGCTGGAGGGCGCGCTTGGCGACTGATCAGTGGACGATCCGCCGCGGCTGTGGCGAACCGACGCCGCAACGAAGCCCGCGAACAGCGCATGCGGACGCAACGGACGCGACTGCAATTCCGGGTGGAACTGACAGCCGATGAAGTACGGATGCGCCGGCAGCTCGATCATCTCGACGAGTGAGCCATCGGGTGACAAGCCACTCAGGCGCATGCCATGCTCGACGAACGTTTCGCGATAGCGATTGGAGACTTCGTAGCGATGCCGATGGCGCTCGCTCACTTCGGGCTGACCATAAATCTCAGCGGCCTTCGAGCCGCGCTGCAGGCGGCACGGATACGCACCGAGGCGCATGGTGCCACCCTTATCCGTCACTTCGCGCTGTGAGTCGAGCAGCGAGATGACCGGATTTGCGCACTCCGGGGCGAACTCGCTGGAGTGACTGTCGCCCAAGCCCAGCACGTGACGCGAGAACTCGATGATGGCGACCTGCATGCCGAGGCAGATGCCGAAGAATGGCAGGTTGGTCTCGCGCGCAGCGCGGATCGCCTCCACCATGCCATCGATGCCGCGAACGCCGAATCCACCGGGCACAAGCAGTCCGTGGTAGTCGGCCAGAATCTCACGCGCGCGTTCAGGCGATGTGAATTTGTCGCTCGACGTCCACGCCAGATCGACGCCGACATCGTTCGCGATGCCGCCGTGAATGAGCGCTTCCTGCACGCTCTTGTAGCTGTCGATGTAGTCGGTGTACTTGCCCACCACACAGATCTTCACGCGTTCGCGCGGATTGGTGATGCGCTGCACCATGTTGCGCCACGCAACCAGATCCGGCGTTGGCGCGCTGAGGCGGAAGCGCTCCATCACGCGATCCGCGAAACCCTGCGCTTCGAACGTCAGCGGGATCTCGTAGATCGTGGGTACATCGGGGCTTTCGATGACCGCGCCGAAATCGACATTGCAGAAGAGTGCGATCTTGCGTTTGACGTCGTCGGTCAGCGGCCGCTCGCTGCGACAGATGAGGAAGTCGGGCTGGATCCCGATCTCCATCAACTCGCGTACGGAATGCTGTGTCGGCTTGGTCTTCACTTCACCGGCCGCCGCGATGTACGGCACGAGTGTCAGGTGCACAAAGATCGCGTTCTCCTTGCCCACTTCGCGACGGAACTGACGAATGGCTTCGAGGAACGGCAGCGACTCGATGTCACCAACCGTGCCGCCGATCTCCACCAGCACGACATCGTTGCCCGGCGCCACGCGCTTGATGGCGAGCTTGATCTCGTCGGTGATGTGCGGAATCACCTGCACCGTCGATCCGAGATACTCACCGCGACGTTCCTTCGTGATCACGTTCGAGTACACGCGTCCCGTCGTGATGTTGTTGGCCTGCGACAGCGGTCGATCGAGGAAGCGTTCATAGTGCCCGAGATCGAGGTCCGTTTCGGCGCCGTCATCGGTCACGAACACTTCGCCATGCTGGAACGGCGACATCGTCCCCGGATCGACATTGAGATACGGATCGAGCTTCATCATCGTCACGCGGAATCCGCGATCGACGAGGAGTCTGCCGAGTGATGCGGCGGCGATGCCCTTGCCGAGGGAGGAGACCACACCGCCGGTGACAAAGATGTACTTGGGTGTGCTGTTCGGCGTGCCGGCCTGACCGGACGCAGTCTGGTTGATCGTCATGAGGCGTCTCGCAGGCTGGTGGTGGAAAGTGGAGAATGCACGGACATGGCGTTCTGAATCATCCAATGCGCGTTCGCACGCGCGAGATCGTCTTCGGTGTCGATACCACCTTCGGCTGCATCGACTTCTGCGACCCCGATGGCAATACCGTGCGCCAGGGGGCGCAGCTGTTCGAGTCGTTCGATGAGTTCGAGCGGGTGCGGCGGCAGCGCAACCCACTGCGCCAGCGCCTGCTGGTTGTACGCGTACACGCCAATGTGCTGCAGCATGAGCGGCGTGCGGATCGCCGCGTCGGACGGATCACGCAGGAACGGTATTGGCGCTCGGGAAAAGTAGAGCGCGCGCTCACTATCGGCCCGCACAACTTTCACCACGTCCGATCGATCGAGCAGCGCTGCCTCCATTCGCACGGCCGCCGTACCGATCGGCGCGCGCCCGCTTGCCACAATGCGAACCGCTCCCACGAGTGCGGCGTATGACACGAATGGCTCGTCGCCCTGTACATTGAGCACGATGTCGAAGCTGGCATTGGCCGCGCGCTGCGCGACCTCGGCGACGCGATCGGTGCCGCTCGGGTGACTCGAGGCGGTCAGTGTCGCCGGCACATGGTAAGCGGCGCAAGCGTCGATGATTTCCGGACTGTCGGTGGCGACGACGCAGCGGTCGGCCACGGCAAGCGCCACGACTCGTTGGTAGACTCGAACGACCAGCGGCACGTCGCCCAAAAGGCGCAACGGCTTGCGGGGCAATCGTGTGGCACCGAGGCGCGCCGGAATCACGGCCAGAACGGGCATCAACGAGTCACGAGAGGCGTGTTTGCAGCAAAATTCACGCCAGTTAAGATACGAAGGAGCCCGCACGAAGGCAAACCACCGGGCAGTAATTCTCTTCTTCAGCGGACGGCATGCCGAACATCTGGTGGTGGGTAGGCTTCAATGCGTTGGTGTTGACGCTCTTGGCGCTGGATCTTGGCGTCTTCAACCGCAAAGCGCATGCGGTATCCGTCAAGGAAGCGCTGGGATGGAGCGCCGTCTGGGTCTCGCTCGCGATTGCCTTTGGCATCGGCGTGGGCGCCACAATGGGACGGCAGTCGGCACTCGAGTTCTTCGCCGGCTATCTGGTCGAAGAGGCGTTGTCCGTCGACAACCTCTTCGTCTTCATCCTGATCTTCGGCTACTTCAAGATTGCGCCGGCGTTGCAGCACCGGGTGCTGTTCTGGGGCATTCTGGGCGCGCTGCTCATGCGCGGCGCGATGATCGGTGCCGGCGCGATTCTCCTCGAGCGCTTCCATTGGATCATCTACGTCTTCGGCGGATTCCTGGTGATTACCGGCATTCGCATGGCGTTCGGCGGAAACAGTGATATCGAGCCCGAGGCCAACCCGGTCATTCGGCTCGTGCGCCGGTTTGTGCCACTCACGACGAAATTCCACGGCGAGCATTTCTTCGTTCGTGAGGCGCTGACGCCAGGAGGCGCGAAGCGACTCGTGGCCACTCCGCTGTTTGTCGTGCTGGCGCTGGTGGAAACGACCGACGTCGTCTTTGCGCTCGATTCGATTCCCGCCGTCTTTGGTGTGACGCGCGATCCGTTTCTCGTCTATACGTCGAACGTCTTTGCCATTCTTGGATTGCGATCACTGTACTTCGTGCTGGCCGGAGTGATAGGCAAGTTCCATCTGCTCAAGTATGGCCTGTCTGTCGTGCTGTCGTTCGTCGGCGTGAAGATGCTCGTCTCCGAGAAGTGGCCGATCCCGATCGGTGTCGCGCTCGGTGTTGTCGGCGGAGTGCTCGCGCTCAGTGTCGCACTGTCACTCATCATCAAGCCGAAAGCGAAGGCACAGCCCGTGAACGACGGCGCGGCGCACTAGGCGTTCTGCCCAGGCCCGTCGTCAGTACCGTCCGCTCCGACGGGCAATGCATGCACCTCGCCGCGAGGCGGGCGATCTATGCGGCGCCCGGCGCGGCTGCGGACCGCGCACTCCGCGCCATCGCCAAAAAGTTCACCAGCAGATCGCGCCCGAACTCCGTCAGGATCGACTCGGGATGAAACTGCACGCCCCACACGGGATGCGAGCGGTGACCCAGCGCGTGAATTTCCGACGGATCGTCCTGTGCGACGGCCGTGACTTCCAACTCGGCTGGCAGTGACGCGCGCTCGACGATCAGCGAGTGATAGCGCATCACGCCGAGTGGCGATGGCACGCCCGCGAAGAGGCCGGTGCCATCATGTTCGATATGCGACAGCTTGCCATGCATCACGCGCGATGCGCGAATGACCTTGCCGCCGTACGCTTCGCCGATGGCCTGATGCCCGAGACAGACGCCCAACAGCGGAATCTCTGCTCCCCAGCGCTTGATCACGTCCACCGAAATACCCGCTTCCGACGGCGTGCACGGGCCCGGCGAAATGACGATCGCCTCCGGCTGCAGGTCGCCCACCTGCGCTACCGTCAGCGCGTCGTTGCGATGCACAGCCAACGTTTCGCCCAGCTCGCCGAGGTACTGCACGAGGTTGTAGGTGAACGAATCGTAGTTGTCGATGACGAGAATCATGAAGTGCTCGCGATGCGCAGAGGTGCAGATGCGGCCGGTCAGGCACGCGGATGGAACTGCCGGTGAACCGTTCGAAGATACTCGCGATCCACGTGTGTGTAGATCTGCGTGGTGGCGATATCGGCGTGGCCGAGCATTTCCTGCACGGCACGAAGGTCCGCCCCGCCCTCGAGCAGGTGTGTGGCAAACGAGTGTCGCAGCGTATGCGGCGAGACCGACCGCTCGATCCCGGCCATGGTGACGTACTTTCGCAGGATTTTCCAGGCGCCCATGCGCGAGAGTGGATTTCCCTGCGCGTTGAGGAAGAGAAGTCCCTTGCCGTTGCCACGTTCCAGCAGCGGTCGCAGTTCACGCACGTACACGGCCACCGCACCGATGGCGGAGCGACCGATGGGCACCAGCCGCTCCTTGCTTCCCTTGCCGAAAACGCGCAGCAGGCTCTCCTCGAGCAGCACATCCTTCACGGCGAGCCCGATCCACTCCGACACGCGCAGCCCGGCGCCGTAGGCCAGCTCCAGCATCGCGCGATCGCGGAATGCCAGTTTCTCGTCGAGTCCGGGCGCCGCCAACAGGCGCGTGACTTCGTCCACCGTGAGCACTTCCGGCAGCGAGCGCCATCGCTGCGGTGAATCGAGTCGTTCGGTGGGATCGTGCGTCACGAGCCCTTCGGCCAGCATGATACGAAACCAGGTGCGCAGCGCGGAGATGTTGCGCCGGATGGATGAACCGGCAAGTCCGAGATCCTTGAGGTGATAAACGAATTCGCGCAGCGCGCCGGGTGTGATGGCCGACGCGCTGACAATTCCCTGTGCGCGCATGAACGCCGCGCAGCGAACAACGTCTCGCCGATACGCCTCGATCGTGCGCGGTGAGGCACCGTCCTCGAGTTGCAGCGAGTCCTCGAAGGTGCGCAGATGAAACGCACGCTGCAGCACCGGATCGTCGGCGGCTGGCGTGGGTGGGTCGGCAGGCGATGTCACGACGACGCTCCGCGCGCCGAACGGCGACGCCACCAGATCACACCGCCAATCACCACCACGATGCCGACGGCGACGAAACCGATCGTGCGCTGCTGCTGCGCGACGCGTGCGAGCAGCACCTCGGCATTCGCACCGGCGCGAAAGGCGAGCCAGCAGACCAGTCCATACCAGGCACCGGAGGCCACGCCCATCGCAGCGACGGCACGCACGGCACCCATTCCCATTGCGCCGACGACCGGCGGAACCACCGCGCGCACCGCGGGCAGGAAGCGGCTGACAACGACGGCGAACGTGCCCTGGCGGTTGAACCGCTCGATGAACTTCTCGCTCGACTTCCCTGCAAAGACAACCGGAAACTTGTGCTGCAGCCATGGCATGCCAAAGCGCCGACCGAGCGTGAACATGAGCATGGCGCCGCCGATGTTGCCGACCATCGTGGCGCTCCACGCACCGAACGCCGTGCCGTTGCCGCGCGCGGCGACGAAGGCACCCAGCGCGACGACGGTATCGGCTGGCAGTGGAGGAAAGACGTTTTCCGCAAACGCCGCCAGCATGATGGCACCGTACAGCAGTGGCTCGGGAAGTGTTCCCAGCCAGGTCAGCAGGTCATGCACGACCGCTCATGGACGCGTGCGCCGGCGCGTGGTCGTCACGCCAGTGTGCTGGCGCCGCATCACGCACGAATCAGCGTGGCCACCGATAGCACGGCCAGCCCTTCCTCGCGACCGATCCAGCCCATCCCTTCGTTCGTCTTCCCTTTCACGCTCACCGCATCGACGGGCACCTGCAATGCCGCGGCGAGGCGTTCGCGAATGTCGCTGCGATGCGGTCCGATCTTCGGTCGCTGTGCGATCACGGTGATGTCCACGTTGCCCACCTGCCAGCCGTTACGATGCACGCGCGCTACCGCCGCCTCGAGCATCACAATCGAGTCTTTACCCTTGTTCGCCGCGTCCGTGTCGGGAAACATCTCGCCAATATCTCCGAGTCCTACGGCGCCGAGGATGGCGTCGGTGACGGCGTGACAGATCGCGTCACCATCGGAGTGACCGGCGCAGTGCACGTCGGCCGGGAGATCCACTCCGCCCAATCGCATCGGTCCACCGGTCGCGAAGCGATGCGAGTCGTAGCCTATGCCGGTGCGCGAAGCGAGCGTCGACGCTGACATGCGCTACGCGGCCACGGATGCGCGCGCGCTGTCGGCGACTGCATTGGTGTTGCCGTCGGGCAGCAGCGAGTAGTCCTGACGACGACGCGCTGGCGTGAAGCCCGCATCGCGAATAAGTCCCTCCAGTTCGGCGACGGTCGTGCGATGCGTCGTGTTGGCAGCCGACACGACGTTCTCTTCGATCATCAGCGAACCGAAGTCGTTGCATCCGAAGTTGAGCGCCATCTGCCCAACCTTCATCCCCATCGTCACCCAACTCGACTGGAGATTGGGCACGTTGTCGAGCACAATTCGAGCGAGCGCCACCGTGCGCAGATACGTCATCGCGTCGGTCTTGGGCATGTGCGACATCGTCGGCGTGTTCTCGGGCTGCAATGGCCAGCAGATGAACGCCGTGAATCCGCCCGTGCGCGCCTGCACCTCGCGCACGCGCTGCAGATGCTCGATGCGTTCGGCCAGCGTCTCGCCGATACCGTACATCATCGTCACCGACGTCTTCATGCCCTCGTTGTGCGCGAGCTCCATGATCTCGAGCCAGCGATCGGCGCCGGCCTTCTTGGGCGCGGCGATATCGCGCACACGCTGCACCAGAATCTCGCCACCGCCACCCGGAATCGAATCGAGGCCCGCCTGCTGCAACTCGCGAATGACATCGCGCGCTTCCATGCGAAAGCGCGTAGCGAAGAAATCGACTTCGCTGGGCGAAAACCCGTGAATGTGAATCGGGTGATTACGCTTGATGTAGCGCATCAGGTCCAGATACCACTCGAAGGGAATGTATGGATTGTGTCCACCCTGAATGAGGATCTGTACACCGCCCAGCGCTTTCGTCTCTTCGATCTTCTCGCCGATCTGCTCGAACGACAGCGTATACCCTTCGTTGTGCTTGGGTCGGCGATAGAATGCGCAGAATCCGCAGTCAGCCACACAGACATTCGTGTAGTTGATGTTGCGATCGACGATGTACGTGACGACGCGGGCCGGATGTTTGTCGGCGCGCACCCGATCGGCCTCGAGACCGAGTTCGAGGAGCGGTGCGTTCGTGTAGAAATCGAGCAAGTCGCGCATGGACACCTGTCAGGCCGCGGGCAGGAACGAGAGCGTTCCGTCGGGAACGCGCCCGGCCAACACCAGTCGGCGGAAGAACTCCGTGAGACCCGCCAGATGCGGGTACGAAAGCCGATAGTCGAGCCCCGAGAAATACACCGCACAGGTCTCGCGTGGTACACCGCTGGCCAACGACGCCTGTGCCGTGAGCTGGTCGAGATGCTCGAGCCCCCAGTCGCGGGACGTAATCAACGACGCGTGCGCCGACAGTGCAGCATGCACTGGGGTGCTGCGCTGTGCGACCCAGACGGCGAAGACGAACGGCAGGCCGGTCCACGCCTTCCATGCCGCGCCGAGATCGACGCGGTACGGATAACGCTCCGCCCAGGGTCCACCGCGATTGGCCTCGTCGGAGAGCTTGAGCGCCGCATCACCGATCACGAGTCGTGCGTCGTGCGGCTCGTCGTCGAAGCGCGACACATCGGCCAGTTCCGCATCGCCGGGAACGAACTCGGGACGACAGCGCCACACATGCTCGAAGAGCAGTTCCAACAGCGCGACACTCGTCATGGAGCTCCGACTCACGAGCACACGCGCGCCGCCCAGTGCCTGAGGTGCGCGACGCGAGAAGAGCATCACACTGCGCACCGGCCCATCGCTGGTGATGCCGAGCTCGGGCAACAACAGGTAGCGACGGGCGTCGCGCGCATACTCCACCGTCGACACGACGCTCACGTCCAGCTGACCCGCCGACATGAGATGATTCAGCTGCGTCGGAATGCCGTTCACCAGCGTCCCGTTGAGCGGCACGATGCCGCGATCGATCCCGCCGTAAACGGGATAGCAGTTGATGTACGGGATGCGTCCGACGCGAAGCATGGGAACCGACCTAGCTGGCCGCGGCGTGCGCAGGCTCCGGCGACTCGAGCAATTCGTCGTCGCCGAACTCGCGCAGCACGTTGTAGAACGAGTCCCGTTCGGCCGGTCGCTTGCCGGCACCTCGAATGAGCTTGAGCAGCTGCGGCAGCGTCATCCCCTGCGGCGTGTGTGCCCCCACCGCGTGGTAGATCTTTTCACGCACCACCGTCCCTTCGATGTCGTTGACGCCGAAGTGCAGCGCGATCTGCGACACGGCCGACGTGACCATGATCCAGTGCGACTTGATGTGCTCGAAATTGTCGAGGAACAACCGGCCCACCGCGAGGTTTCGCAAATCATCGAAACCGGTGGACGCCGTGCCCTGCCGATTGAGCGTCTTCCCCAACTCGTTGTCGTCCGGGTGATACGCCAGCGGGATGTACGCGAGAAATCCGCCCGTCTCGTCCTGCAAGTCACGCAGCATCTGCAGGTGCTGCAGGCGATCCTCGATCGTCTCCACATGCCCATACAGCATCGTGCAGTTGGTGCGGATGCCCAACTGATGCGCGGTGCGATGCACGTCGATGTAGTCGGCACCACCGAGCTTCTTGTCGGCAATGACGTCACGCACTGCGGCGCTGAACGTTTCCGCGCCGCCACCCGGCATCGTATCGAGTCCCGCTTCACGCAGGGCGATCAACACGTCGGCGCGACTCATCTTTTCGATGCGCGCGATGTGCGCGATCTCGACGGCCGTCAGCGCCTTGATGTGCACCTGCGGATGCCGCGCCTTGAGCGCGCGGAACATCGTCGTGTAGTACGTGAGTCCGGCCTGCATGTCGAGACCACCAACGATGTGGAACTCACGTGTGATCGTACCATCGGCACGATCGGATTCGGCGAGCACCTGATCGATGGTGTAGCGATACGCGCCCTCTTCTTTCGGCAGTCGCGCATAGCCGCAGAACACGCACGTGGTCCGCAGTACGCAGACGTTGGTCGGATTGATGTGCTGGTTGGACGCGAACGTCACCAGATCGCCATGCTTGGCCCGATTGGCGGCGTCAGCCATCGCTCCCACGCCGAGCAGGTCCGGCGATCGGAAGAGCGTGATGCCGTCCTCCACCGTCAGACGCGCGCCCGCGATCAGCTTCTCCCCGATCGGGCGAAGCGCAGGGTCGCGCAATGTGTCGAGGTCGAAAGCGATCGGAGCTGGCATCAACACCTACTCGGGGCGAACACGGGACGAACTCGGTCACAAGCGCAGCGGACGCCACGCGTCACTACCAACCCTGCTACTCGACTAACGCGGCGTCGTGGCTACTCGTGCCAGCGTCGCAGCGCGAGCGAGACGTTGTGGCCGCCGAAGCCCGAGCTGTTGGACACGGCGACATTGACTTCACGCGCACGCGGCGTGTTGGGCGTCACGTCGAGATCGCATTCCGGATCCGGCGTGGTGTAGTTGATCGTCGGCGGAATCATGCTGTCGCGTATCGCCAAGGCGCACGCGATGAACTCGACACTGCCGGCAGCGCCGAGCATGTGGCCTGTAGCCGACTTCGTGGAGCTGACGGACAGCTGGTACGCGTGATCGCCGAACACCGTCTTGATCGCTTTGGTCTCGTTGGGATCGTTGAGCGGTGTGGAGGTGCCATGCGCGTTGATGTAATCCACGTCGGTGGGCGCCAGTCCGCCGTCCTTCATGGCCTTGCGCATGGAGCGCTGCAGTCCCTCGTGCGCGTCCGGCTGACCAGTCAGATGATAGGCGTCACCAGTCGCACCGTAGCCAATCACTTCACCGTAGATATGTGCACCACGGCGCCGGGCGTGCTCCAGCTCTTCGAGCACGACGATACCGGCACCCTCGCCCAGAACAAAGCCGTCTCGGGTCGCATCGAACGGACGCGATGCGGTGCTGGGCGAATCGTTGCGCTCCGAGAGGGCGGTCATGTTGCCAAAACCACCAATCGCCATCGGCAGAACTGCCGCCTCCGAGCCACCGGCGATCATGAGGTCGGCGTCGCCGTACACGATCGTGCGGAACGACTCACCGATGGCGTGCGCGCTCGTTGAGCAGGCGGACATGGTGGCGAAGTTCGGCCCTTTCGCGCCAAAACGCATCGACACGACACCGGCCGCGATGTCGGCAATGAACATCGGCACGAAGAATGGCGAGATGCGACGGTTGCCCGCCGCAATCAACGCCGAATGCTGCTCCTCCATCGTGGCCAGTCCGCCGATCCCGCTGCCGACGATGACGCCGCAATCCTCGGCGACAAATCCACCCTTCTCCAGCCCTGCGTCGCGCATCGCTTCGACGGAGGCGGCGAGCGCGTACTGCGTGAACAGGTCTGCGCGCTTTGCCTCCTTCCGCTCCATGTAGAGCAACGGGTCGAAGCCTTTCACCTCGCAGGCGAACTTCACCTTGAAGGTGCTCGCATCGAACTTCGTGATCAGTCCCCCGCCCGATACGCCTCCCAAGAGCGACTGCCAGGTCGTCGCCACGTCGTTACCGACAGGCGTGATCGCCCCGAGACCCGTAACGACGACCCTCCGACGCATTAGCCCGCGACCTTGGCCTCGAGGTAGGCGATCGCGTCACCAACCGTGCGAAGCTTTTCCGCGTCCTCGTCCGGGATGTCGATGTTGAATTCCTTCTCGAACTCCATGACCAATTCGACGATGTCGAGCGAGTCCGCACCAAGGTCCTCGATGAAGCTCGCCTCGGGCGTCAGCTTCTCGCGCTCCACGCCGAGCTCTTTTTCGATGATGTCCTTGATCTTCGACGCGTGATCCGCCATGAGAACGATTCCTCTGAAGTTGTTGAAAGGGAGAATGGGGAACTTAGCCGTACGAGCTTACATCACCAACCCGCCATCCACGACGAATACCTGTCCGGTGACGTACCGCGTCAGGTCGGAGGCGAGCACAGCCACCATGCCCGCAATATCGTCGGGGGTGCCCAGTCGCTCCAGCGGGATGCTCGAACTCATCGACGCGCGCGCCTCGGTGGTCATCGCCGCCGTCATGTCGGTCTCGATGAAGCCGGGCGCGACGACGTTGGCGAGAATGTTCCGCGACGCCAATTCCTTGGCGATGGACTTGGTCATGCCGATCAGCCCTGCCTTGCTGGCGGCGTAATTCGCCTGCCCCTTGTTGCCGATGAGTCCCACTACGCTCGCCACGTTGATGATGCGTCCCCATCGACGCTTCATCATGCCGCGCGTCGCGGCACGACACGTGGCGAAGGCGCCCCGCAGGTTCGCGTCGATGACAGCGTCCCAGTCATCGTCCTTGAGCCGCATCAGCAGGTTGTCGCGCGTCAGGCCGGCATTATTGACGAGAATGTCCAGTCGACCAAAGTCGCGTTCCACACTCTCCACGAGCGCCTGCGCCTGCGCCGTGTCCGACACATCGGCAGCATACCCACGGGTTTCGACGCCCGTTGCGGCGGCAATCTCCGCCGCCATGGCCTGGGCGCGCGCTGCATCACGACCGGTGACCGCCACTCGCGCCCCACAACGCGCGAGTGTGACCGCAATCGCACGACCGATGCCGCGCGTCGAACCGGTGACGAGGGCTACGCGGCCGCTCAAGTCGATTTGCATCCCCACCGCGCCCGCTGAGACGTGCTCAGACATGCGTGCCTGCGATGTCGAGCAGTGCTTCGACTTCCGCGATGGTACCGCAGGTCGCTGTCCTGACGTTCGGCGCGATGCGACGAAGCAATCCGGAGAGCACGTTGCCGGTGCCGATCTCGACAAACGTCGCATCGGGGTACGTTTCGGCCATGCGCTGCATCGTCTGCGACCAGAGCACGGGTGCCGTCAGCTGTCGCACCAGCAGACCACGAGCGGTGGCCGCATCATGCACTGGTTCGGCGTTCACGTTGGCATAGACCGGCACGCGCGGCGCGTGCCACTGCGCTGCGTCGAGGGCGGTGGAGAGTCCGGCGGCGGCAGGGGCCATCAGCGGCGAATGAAAGGCGCCACTCACGGGCAGGGGCAGCAGGCGTTTCGCGCCGGCGTCCTTTGCCAGCTGCATCGCCCGCTCCACGGCCGCCACTTCACCGGAGATCACAACCTGCACGGGACTGTTGTAGTTCGCGGCGACCGCGAGGCCGCTCTCGCTCGTCGCCTGCGCGCAGAGCTGGTCGATCGGCACGGACAGCGAGCCTATGACCGCCGCCATCGCGCCGGGACACGCGACACCCTGCTCGTACATCAACGTGCCGCGCGTACGCACAATGCGCGCAGCATCGGCGAGATCGAGTGCTCCCGCGAGACAATAGGCGGAGAATTCGCCGAGCGAGTGGCCGGCGGCGGCGCGCACGGACGGGCTGATGGCGTCGCGCACCACCGCCCAGACGGCGGCGCTGTGCGCGACGAGCGCGGGCTGCGCGTTCAGGGTGCGCGTGAGTTCGTCGGCCGGGCCTTCGAAGGCCAGCGTCGAGAGCGCGCTGCCGACGGCGTCGTCAACGATGTGAAAGGCGTCGCGTGCGGCGGGAAAGGCGTCGTACAGATCCTTCCCCATTCCCACGCGCTGCGAACCCTGACCGGGCAGCAGCAGCACGAAGTCCATGGACGTCTCGTCGAGGTCGTGAAGGGGCTGAGGCGCGCGCCTAGAAGCGCGCGACCAGCGAACCCCAGGTGAATCCCGCGCCAAACGCCGCAAAAAGCACGGTCATGCCTTCCTGCACCCGTCCCTGCAGGACGGCATCGTTGAGCGCGATCGGGATGGAAGCCGCAGACGTGTTGCCGAACCGATCGACATTCACAAACACGCGGTCCATGGCGATGCCGGCATGCTTGGCCGTCGCTTCGATGATGCGAACGTTGGCCTGATGCGGAATCAGCAGGTCGATGTCGGACGAGGTCAACCCCGCACTTTCGAGTGCGCGATCGGTCGATTCGGCCATCGCCCGCACGGCATACTTGAACACTTCGCGACCGGCCATCTGCACGAATTGCCGATGCACGGCGGACTCTTCGGTCGAGATGGCCTCTTCGGTTCCGCCGGCCGGGCGCCAGAGCAATTCGGCCAGATTTCCGTCCGACCGCATAAAGGTGGACAGAATGCCTTTCGTGTTGCCCGGTTCGTTGCGTCGAAGCACGGTGGCACCGGCGCCGTCGGCAAACAGAATGCATGTGTTCCGATCGGTCCAGTCCACGATGGCGCTCAGCTTCTCCGCACCAATGACGAGCGCGGTTTTCGCCGAACCGGATTGAATCAGCGACTCGGCGATGATTGTGCCGTAGAGCCACCCCGAACACGCCGCCGCGAGATCGAACGCGGCCGCACGCGTCGCGCCAAGTCGCTTTTGCACGTCAACGGCGGTCGCCGGCAGCAGACGATCGGGCGAGGCGGTGCCAAGGATGATGACGTCGATCTCGTCGGCGGTCACGCCAGCCTTGTCCATGGCCTGCTGCGCCGCATCGGCGGAGAGCGACGCGACGGACTCTCCATGGCGCGCAATGTGACGCTGACGGATTCCGGTGCGCTCGACCACCCACGCGTCGTTGGTCTCGAGTCCCATCGCCGCGATGTCGGCGTTCGTCACGATCTGCTGCGGCACCGCATGCCCGGTGCCGGCGATGTACGCGATCGGTCGTATCACGCTGGACTACCGGAAGTCAAGGGCACAGTCTCGGCGAGACGACGGCCAATCTCTTCCGTCATGCCCGACTCGTACGCGCGCACGGCAAAGTGGATCGCATTCATGAGCGCCTTCGGCGAGCTCTTGCCATGTGAAATGATGGAGACGCCATTCACACCAAGCAGCGGTGCACCGCCGTGCTCGTCGGCGTCGAGATGCGTGAGCGCGCTGGCCACCTGCCGACGATCGACGCCCGCGGCGTCCGTGATCATGCGAATGAGCATCGGCCCCAAGCTCTCGTAAAACTTGAGCAGGATGTTGCCAACGAATCCGTCGCAGATGACGACATCGATCGGTCCACGATCGCAGGCGCCTTTGGGGAGATCGCGGCCCTCGACATTGCCCAGGAAGTTGAGTCCCGACTGGAGCAGTCGCTGATGCGCCTCCTTCACCACGGCGTTGCCCTTCTCCGCTTCTTCGCCGATCGAGAGCAGTCCGATCGCCGGATTCTCGCGACCCAGCAAAGCGCGCGCGTAGACGGTGCCGATGCGCGCGAACTGCACCAGCTCCTCGGGCGAGCAGTCGACGTTGGCGCCGGAGTCGAGCACGAGCACCGGGAGCGCGGAGGTCGGGAAGACCGTAGCGATGGCAGGGCGAGTGAGGCCGGCGTGCAGCTTGAGAACGCTGAGCGACGCGGCCATCTGCGCTCCGGTATTGCCGGCGGAGACGAAGCCATGGGCGTGGCCGTCGGCGACGCGCCGAAGGCCGACGACCATGGAACTGTTGGTCTTGGAGCGCAGCGCGACCCTCGGCGGGTCGGTCATTTCAATGACATCGGGCGCCTCCACGATGTGGATACGTGCACGCTGCGGCGCGAGTGCCATGAGCTCGCCGCCAAGGAGCGCGGCAAGTTCGGCCTCGATGATGTGCGGTCGTCCTACGAGTTCAATGTCGTGCTGAAGCGGAAGGGATGCGAGCGCGTGGAGAGCGCCCGCAATGGGGGCCCGGGGAGCGAAATCGCCCCCCATGGCATCCACCGCGATGCGCGCCAAGCCTACGCTTCCTGCGCAGTTACCCGCTGTTCACCCGCATAGAAGCCGCACGACGCACATACGCGATGCGGGCGCTTGGCCGTGCCGCACTGCGGGCACTCCTGAATGACGATCGCTGGCGCCGTTTTGTGAGTGTTACGGGCGCGCTTGCGACGCTTTGATGTACGGCGCTTTGGAACGGCCATGAGAGCCTGACCTGAACGTTCGAGACGAGAAAATCCGTCAGGCGTCGGAGCCGCGCGAGTCGCGCAGTCCCGCCCAACGGGGATCAGTGGCCGGAGCACAACTGCACGCCCCGGTATTGCGGTCGGCGCCACAAATGGCGCACAGCCCGAGACAATCCTCACGACACAGCGCGAACGCGGGAACGGCCAACAGCCACTCCTCGCGCAACGCCGGACGCAAATCAAGGGTCCGGGATCCAGCTGGAATCGGAACGACGTCGTCTTCGTCCGCCTCATCCAACCCGGACTCGGCGAACAACAACGTGACCTCGCCCGACACCGATTTGGTCACCTCGACCAGACAGCGACGACAGGACGTGATCGTCGCGCCGTCGAGCACGCCGCTGAAATAAAAGCGGCTCTGGCCAGCGCTGGATAGGCGTCCCTGCACGTGAATTCCGGCGTCAACCGGTCGCGCATCGTCACCTTCCCAGACCGGATCCGCCCCGTCCAACGTCCCATCGACGTTCTCGGCGCGGGCTTCCAGACTTCGGATGTCAAAGTACAGCATAGCCATGAAACGTAGAGCGGCAGCCCCGGTGACACAAGGGCTGCCGCTTGCTGAATCCATCGGCCAAGTGGCGATCCGACGCAGAGTTAGACCGCCCCCGCCCCGGGCCGTTCCCGGTCCTTACAGCGTCTCGCACTCGGCGAAGAAGAAGCCGGCTTCGCGCACGGCATTTTCGTCCGAATCGGAGGCGTGAATCGCATTCCGACCCTTCGACTCCGCGTACAGCTTCCGCACGGTGCCCTCGGCGGCCTCCGCCGGATCGGTCGCGCCGATCACGGTACGCAGTGTGGCCACCGCTTCGTCGCGCTCGAGGACCATCGGCATGCACGGACCGCTGGTCATGAATTCGACCAGCTCGCCATAAAAGCCGCGCTCGCTATGCACGGCGTAGAACGCGCCGGCCTGCGCCTGCGTGAGGTGCATGACGCGCGAGGACTTGAGCGTGAAGCCCGACTGCTCGAGAAGCGCGAGAATCAGTCCGGCCTTGCCGTTGGCGAATGCGTCCGGCTTGATGATGGTTAGGGTGCGACGACCGGCCATGTGTCAGGATCCTATGAGTTTGCGAACGATGTCCCCACGGGTCAGGAAGCCCACCAGTTTTCCTTCCTTCACCACGGGGACGCGATCGACGTCCTTGTTGAGCATGAGGGACGCCACTTCGGCCAGCGGCTGCTCCGGAGCCACGCACATGACCTGCCGGGTCATGGCATCGCGCACGGTGCGCCGAGTCGAAGCCGGCGGCGGGGACAACGGAGCGCCCCCAGCGCGCGGAAGATAATGGCTGAGGAGGTCGCGCAGGAGTTCACGCTCGCTCAGCATCCCAATCACGCGGTCGTCGACGTCCACCACGGGCAGCCCGCCCACACCGGCGCGCAGCATGTCGAGCACGGCGCTCCGGAGGGGCGCGTCCGGGCCGACCGTACGTGGACGTTCGGTCATCAGGTCTCGCACGGTGAGTTGCGGGGCGAGGATGACATCGTGAAATGCAGCAAGGGCGGCCACGGCCACCGGATCGGCGGCACTGAGGACGGCCGTGACGACCGCGGGTTTCGAGAGGACGCGCACCAACGCCCCGACCACCTGCAGATGCTTCCCGACCTGGCGTGGCGGTGAGCAGACGAGCAGGACGATGCGCGCGCACTGTGTGTCGTCCTCGCCCACATCACGACAGAGCGGTCGTGCCGCAATACCGATCGCCACCGCCAACTCGCGCACCGCTTCGGTCCGAAAGTGCAGCACAAAAGCGCGATCGCCCAGCCCGACGATGTCTTCGGGACGCGCTTCCTCGACGCGTTCGCGCAGCAGGTCGGTGTTGAGCAGCACGTGGTCGGTCACCATCGTCTCGGCGAGCTTGTCTGCCGCCTCCACGAGACTCGTTACCGAGAGCGGCATGCGCACGCGGCGTGGCGACAGCACATCGGAGAGTCGAAACGGTTCAGTGCTCACGGCTCGTCTCGAGAAAAGGAGGATTCGTGCATCCTGGCGCGCCTGCAGTGCGTCGCACAACATGTCGCACAACATGTCGCACAACATGTCGCACAACATGTCGCGTAACGTAAGCGTGATGCGCGACGCGGAGGCGCGAACAGCCACGGGCGGCCGCACACACCACGTGTACGGCCGCCCGCGTGCTTCATGCGTCGACTCAGGTCAGTCGAGCCTTGATCAAGTCCACGAAGTCGACCGGGCGCTTGGCCACGCCCATACCGGCGGCGTGAAACGCTTCGATCTTTTCGGCGGCCGTACCAGCGGAACCCGAAATGATCGCACCGGCATGACCCATGCGACGACCCGGCGGAGCCGTCTGTCCGGCGATGAAGCCAACGACCGGCTTCTTCATGTGTTCTTTGATGAACGCCGCGGCTTCCTGCTCATCGGTACCACCGATTTCGCCCATCATCGCAACCGCCTTCGTCTGCGGATCGGCCTCGAACGCGGCAAGACAATCGATGAAGTTGGTGCCGTTGATCGGGTCACCACCGATACCGACGCACGAGCTCTGGCCGATGCCGGCGCGCGTGAGCTGGTTGACGATTTCATAGGTGAGTGTGCCCGAGCGCGACACGACGCCGACGTTGCCCGGCAGGCAGATGCGCCCCGGAATGATGCCGACCTTGGACTGTCCGGGCGTGATGAGTCCCGGGCAGTTCGGGCCGAGGAGTCGCGCGCCGTGTTCCTGGACGAACGGATAGACCTTGGTCATGTCGAGCACGGGCACGCCTTCGGTGATGCAGACGATCAGCTTCACACCAGCGGCCGCCGCTTCCATGATGGCATCGGCCGCATACATCGGCGGCACGTAGATGACCGACGTGTTGGCGCCGGTGGCCTGCACCGCGTCGAACACCGTGTCGAAGATGGGAACGGTGCCTTCGAAGGTCTGGCCGCCCTTACCGGGCGTGACACCGGCCACGACTTTCGTGCCGTACTCGATCATCTGCTTGGCATGGAACGAGCCGTCGCGGCCCGTGATGCCCTGGATGATGAGCTTCGTGTCGTTGTCGATGAAGATGCTCATGCCGCTGCTCCGCTGGTCGCGAGTTCAACCGCGCGCTGCACGGCGGCATCCATGTCGTTTGACGCCGAGAAGCCGTTCTCCTGCAGAATCTTCACGGCGATCTCCTCGTTCGTGCCGGTGAGACGAATGACGATGGGCACCTGGAGCGGGTTGGCTTTGGTCGCGGTGACAATACCGTTGGCTACGTCATCGGTGCGCGTAATGCCGCCGAAGATGTTGAACAGGATGCACTTCACGTTCGGATCCGAGGTGATGATGCGCAGTGCATTCACCACCTTCTCCGGGTTCGACGAACCCCCGATGTCGAGGAAGTTGGCCGGATCGCCGCCGTAGTACTTCACGAGATCCATCGTGGCCATCGCGAGACCGGCGCCGTTCACCACGCAGCCGACGTTGCCGTCAAGCTTGATGAACGTGAGGTTGGCGTTGCGCGCATCGACTTCGCTCGGCGCTTCCGACGACTCATCGCGCAGCGCGGCGATTGCGGGCAGGCGATCGAGCTCGTTGTCATCGATGACCATCTTGCCATCGACGGCGATGAGTTCGTTGTTGGGCGTCATGACCAGCGGATTGATTTCCGCGAGCGAGCAGCCAGCGGCCATGAACGCGGTGTAGAGCTGCGACATGATCTTTGCCGCCTGACGCGCGAGCTTGACGTCCTTGTACAGAAAGAAGCCCATGCGCACCGCTTCGAACGGCAGCAGGCCGTAGCGCGTGTCGACGGGATGGTAGAGGATCTTCTCGGGCGTGGTGGCCGCGACTTCCTCGATGTCGATACCGCCAGCGGCACTGACCATGAACACCGGCTTCTTGGTGGCGCGATCGACAATGATGCCGACGTACGCTTCCGAGGCGATGTCGGCAGCCGTGGTGACGAGCACCTTCTCGACGATGAGATCCTTGATCGTCATGCCGAGAATGGCCGTCGCCTTCTCGCGTGCATCAGCCGGCGTCTTGCAGAACTTCACGCCACCTGCCTTGCCGCGTCCACCTGCATGCACCTGCGCCTTGACCATGACCGCCGTACCCAATCGCTGCGCGATGGATTCCGCCTGCTCCGGCGTCGTGGCGATGTCGCCGGCCGGGATCGGCACACCGGCCGCCCGCAACAACTCTTTCGCCTGATACTCGTGAAGGTTCACGCGTTCTCCGAATCGAAGTGAGAGTGACGATAAATACTACTGCGGCGGCCTGCCCAACAACCGGCCGAGACTGTCGAACGCCGCACCGAACCGTGTCCAATTGCCACTGCGCATTGCCTGACGCATGGACTCGTACAACCGCGTTGCCGCTGCGTCCCGCGGCTCCGCGTCAAACAGGAGTGGGCTTCCCGGCGGTCGAACGGCCGCGCGCGGTGCGCCCAATCGTGCCAACGCCTCTGCCAGCGTATTGCCGCTTCCGATGCGCCCTTCTTCAGCGACCGCCACCTGGCTGATCACCGACGAGCCGTCGGCGCGATTCCACTGCAGCGTCTGCATCAGCACCGGGCCGCGTTCGCTCATGAGCACCTGGACGCGACCGGGACGCATGCGCGGTTCGCGCCGACTTCCGTCGGGCACCAGCGACCGCGCACTGTCGAGCGTGGCCCGCAACTGTTCGGTCACCACGCTCCAGCGGGGGCGCGGCACGGTGGTGCTATCCCAGTACGTGCGACGAAATCGACCACCAACCGCGGTGATGATCCCGCCCAGCTGATCGCCGCTGTCGAGCAGCGGCGCACTCCACGCGACCGCGCTGCCGGAGCCGACCGTTGCCAGATGTCCGGGTGGACCATCGCCAGCGAAGACGCTGTCGGCCAATCGGCGGGCGACCGTTCCTTCGAGTCGGGAGCCATATCGCGCGAAGGTGCGTAGTTGCGCAATCGCCCCATCGGTGGCCGGTGGCAGACGGTCGATGATATCGCTCGGCACATCGATGGCGCGGACGACGAGCGCCGGTACGCGCGCCATCCACGTGCGGGCGATCGGGTCCGGGCGTTCGACCGTGATGAATCGCACGCGTCCGCTGTTGGCGTCGATCAATGCCGTGGCGGCGAGTCGGAAATAACTGCGCACTTCACCGGCCAGCTGCCAATGCTGACTGAGTGGATAGCTATCCGACGCGCTGTAGAGTTGCAGCGTCCAGTACAGCGTGCCGTCATGCACCAGTGGTTGCACCTCACCGCCCTGCGCCAACACTGGCGCGAGCAACCGGACGCGTTCGCGCACATCGCGCTGCGATACGAAGACCGGAATTCCGTCACCCGCCGGCGTGGCTTCGAGCAAGGCCGGATCGCGCGCGGCCCAGGCGTGCGCGACGCGGAGTGAGACCGTGCGCAGCGTCGTGCCAAGGATCGCGGCGCGCGGATCATCCATCAGCCGATGACCAACGAGTCCCGGTGCGACCGCGGGTTCGGTCGATGTGCCACCGTCGTCGTTCTCGGACGTGAGGCTGATGGTGCTGTCGCGCACCACCGGCTGCGTCGCATCGGCGATTGCGACATTCCACTGCTCACCGCCGTTGAGCGGTCGTCGCACGATCAATGCAGCCAGATGTCCGTCTTCCCCTCGTGTCCACGCCGCGTGTGCCGGCATCGTCGCTCCCTGCGGATCGTCACTGGTGCGCGCACGGAGCGCACTGACATCCCACAGGCTCACGGCGGTCGCAAGCGCCTCGTGCCGGACGCGCGTGGAGAGTGGAGCCACGGAGTCCTGTCCCGCCGAGCGGATCCCATCGACATCGAAGGCGCGCCGACTGACGAGCGTACGCGTGCCCAGGTAGTCGCGATCGCGAATGGCGGGCTCGCCAAGTACGCTCCCGCGCACCGCCAAGGCCGGCAGCAGATGACGCAGGCCGAGGGCGCCGGCGAGCACGACCGACAGCGTCAGAAACGCGAGACGCAGCTGTGCCATCCAACCGGCTCGCAGCAGCAACAGCGCAGCGATGCCACTGAGGAACGACATGAACAGATCCACGCGCAGCGTGACCACGTGATCCACACGCAGAAAGAGCCCGTCGTTGCCACTGCCGCTGCGCAACAAGTCAAACGAGTCGAGTCGATAGCTCCAAGCGAGCAGCACCAGCACGAGTGCGCCGAGTGCACTGAGATGTCGTCGCACGTGCGATGAGGCGTAAACACGGCGCCCGTCGAGACGCAGACTTCGAGTGAGCGCGTAGAGCACGATCACCGTTGTACTGACGGCGATGACCGTGACGAGCGCCCAGACGTACAGCGTCTCCTCCAATGGCAACCAGTAGACGTAGAAACCGAGATCGCGATCGAGGAAACCTTCGATCTCGCCGAAGGCGATGCCATGTCGTGCCATGGCGACCTGCGTCCAGTCGGTGAGCGGCGCGGCGAGCGCGAGACCGATGAGACAGGCCAACATGATCGTAATGGAGAGCAGTCGGCGGCCGGGGATCATGGCCGTGAGCTCGATGTTGGCGACGCGCGACGGTACGGCGACGGCGAGAATCGTCCGGCGCACCGCGTGCAGGTTGATGAACGCGAAGAGCGAGCCCACGATCCAGGCGCCGCCCTGGAGCAACACACTGTCGGTGGCGCGCTCCCACCAGAGTGAGGGCACGCCCATCGCAGTGTACCACGCATGTTCGACGACGAGCGTCGTCACCGCGCGCCCAAGCAGCAGCAACACGGCGGCGGTGGCGATGCCGACGACGAGCCAGCCGCGTGCGCGCATGGTCAGAGCGATCCGCGCGGAATCAGAGCTGCACGCCCTGTGCGCGCATCCAGTCTTCCATCTCGCCACGAATGGCGTCGAGGCGGTCCTGACTGCGCGCTTCGAAGCGGGCCACGATCACGGGCTGCGTGTTGGAGGCGCGAAAGAGTCCCCAGCCGTCACCGAAGAGGACGCGCACTCCATCCACCTCGATGACGTCGTGCGTGGATTTGAAGTGCGCGATGGCCTTCTCCATGATCGCGAACTTGGCCACATCGTCGGTATCGATGCGGAGTTCCGGCGTTGAGACGAACGGCGGCACGTCGCTCAGCAGCTCGTCGAGGCGCTTCCCCGAATCGGCGATGATGCGCAGCAGCCGCGCCGCGCCATACAGGGCGTCGTCGTGGCCATAGAACCCTTCGCTGAAAAACATGTGCCCGGACATCTCACCCGCGATGGGCGCGTGCATCTCCTTCATCTTCTCCTTGATGAGTGAGTGCCCCGTCTTCCACATCACGGGCACGCCGCCAGCCTTCTCGATCTCGTCGGAGAGCGCCTGCGAACACTTCACGTCGAAGATGATCGGCTGCCCCCGTCCGGTACGCGCCAGCACATCGCGCGCGAACAGAATCAGAATGTGATCGCCCCAGATGATCGTACCGTGCGCGTCCACCACGCCAATGCGATCGGCATCGCCGTCGAACGCAACACCCAGCTCGGCGCCCTCGCGGCCCACCGCGTCGATGAGGTCGACCAGATTTTCGGCGACGGTCGGATCGGGATGGTGATTGGGGAAAGTGCCATCGCTTTCCGTGAACAAGCCGATGCCGTCGATGCCGAGTGCCTGCAGAAGTTGCGGCGCGACCAGTGCGCCGGCGCCGTTGCCGCAGTCGTAGACCACGCGAAGCGGCGTGCCATCGGCGTGCGCGAGTGGACCAATGCGCGCGACAATGTCCGCGACGTATCGATCGACGACACTGACGTGAGCGAGCTGACCCGCGCCCGTCGGAAACTTTCCGGCAATGATGAGCTGGTAGAGTTTCTGAATCTCTGCACCGTGCAGCGATCCCGTTCCCACGCACATCTTGAAGCCGTTGTATTCGGCGGGATTGTGCGAGCCCGTGATCTGAATGCCGCCGATCACAGCCTCGTGATGCAACGTCCAGTAGAGCAGCGGTGTGGGCACGATGCCAATGTCGACGACATCCGCGCCGCACTCGCGCAGCCCACGCACCAGCGCGTCGCGCAGCATGTCGCCACTGGGGCGGTTGTCGCGTCCTACGGCAACGGCTCCGCGAATGCCCTTGTCGGCCAGGTACGCGGCGTACCCGCGTCCGATACCATAGGCCACATCAACGGTGAGGTCGTGTCCCACGATACCGCGGACATCGTACTGACGAAAAATGGTCTGGCTGATGGACATGGCGGGCGCGAACAGGAAGACGAGATCAGTGTCGGCCGACACGCAGTCGGCACGCACCGGCAACAATCAGCGAACGGAGCTCGCCGTGTTCAGTGGACGCGCACCGCCCGCACCTGGCAGGCGAAGCGCTTCAGCGAGGCTTTGCGGCATGGCGCGACGCGCGAGACGCGCCATCGGTGTCGGATAGACGCCAAGGACGAGCAGCGCGATGACGGCGAATGCGATCAGCCCCTGCGACATTGGCGTGGACGTGGGTACGGCAACGCCCTTCGTGCGCGGTTTCATGAACATCGACGAGACGACCGTGAGGTAGTACGCGGCGGACACGACGCTCGAGAGCACGAGAATGATGGCCAGCGTGGTTTGCGGTGTCTTCCCGCCGAGTGCGGCCTGCAGGAGATACCACTTGGCGAAGAACCCCATGCCGCCGACGAGTGGCATGCCCAGGAAGGCGAGGAAGAAGACCGCCATCGCAATACTGAGTGCCGGGCGCACGAGCCAGAGGCCGTTCAGGTCATCGAGCGTGGGCGCACGATCGCGTCCGTTGTTGACGGTGATGAGCACGGCGAACGCACCCATCGTGGCGAGTGTGTACGACACCACGTAAAAGACGAGCGCGCTCACGCCGGCGCTCGAATTCGAAACGATACCGACGAGCAGATATCCCGCGTGTGCGATGCTCGAGTAGGCCAGCAAGCGCACCAGGTTGCGTTGCGAGAGCGCGAGCACGTTGCCGACGACCATGGTGATGGCGGCCAGCCACCAGACAACCGGATGCCAACGAATGGAGGCGCCGGCGAGTGCTTCAATCATGACGCGCGCGAACGTCGCGAACGCCGCCGTCTTGACGACGGCGGCCATGAAGGCGGCGACCGGCAGCGGCGCGCCATCGTACACGTCGGGCGTCCACAGGTGAAAGGGCGCCGCGGCAATCTTGAACGCGAAGCCGACCAGCAAGAGCCCCATGCCCACGATGAACATCGCGCTGAGCGCCGGCGTTTTCGTCACCCACCCCGCAATGTCGACGAGGCGCGTGCTGCCGGTGGCGCCGTAGATCAGCGCCATCCCGTAGAGCAGAAATCCACTGCTGAACGCTCCCAGCAGGAAATACTTGATGGCCGATTCGGCGCCGCGTGCGCTGCGTCGATTCACCCCCGCGAGCACGTACACCGCCAACGACATGAGTTCGATGCCGAGGAAGACAAACATCAGATCGCGCGCGGCGGCGAGAATCATCATGCCAGACGCCGCCAACAGCATGAGCACCGGCACTTCGGGACTGTATGCACCACTGCGCGAGTGATCCGCCTCGAGCAGCATCAACGAGAGTGCGGTCCCCAGCAGGATGACGAGATCGATCGTCCAACGGAATCCGTCACCGGCGATGCGCTGATCAGCGGTGCCGCCTACACCATCGCCCCACGCGATGACGATGACGAGTGCGACGAGCAGGCAGAGCACCATGCCGAAGCGCGCGAGCACGGCCGTGCGTTCCGCACCTTCGGCGCTTCCCGGCACATTGCCTTGCGGGTGCCAGACGGTGCCAAGCAGCAGTACCATCGCGCCCGCGGCAAGCAGGAGGTCAGGAGCCAGTGCACTGAACAACGTGCCTGCGGATACCAGGTCGCCCATCGATCAGGGAGTCGCGGAGAGTTTGGCGCTGCCGGCGGCCGCGTTTGGACCAAAGCGAGCGGCTTCGACAACAGCGCGCGACGCAATATCGCTGCGGCGCAGGATGGACTGCGGGGCAAACCCGATCCAGAGCATCGCGATCGCGAACACGGCCATGACGGCGCGTTCGCGACCGGAGAGATCGGTCAATCCGAGGTTTTGGTCATCGAGCTTCAGGAACAGCAGTCGCTGGAGTGCGCGAAGTCCGTACACCGCAGCGAAAATCACGCCGGTCGTCGCGATGATGGCGAGTGTGGGTCGTTCCGCATACGTGCCGATGAGCACCAGGAACTCGCCGACAAATCCGTTGGTGCCCGGCAAGCCCATGGTCGAGAGGACGGCCAGCGTGAAGACTGCACTGAACATCGGCATCACCCGCGCGAGTCCGCCAAATGACTCCATGTCGGTCGATCCGCGACGATCCTGCAACATGCCAATCAGCAGGAACAGCGCGCTGGTGGTAATGCCATGGTTGACCATGATCATCACCGCGCCCTGCACGCTCTGCTGCGTCAGCGCGAAGGCGCCGAGCATGATGAAGCCCAGGTGACTGATGGAGCTGTACGAGACGAGACGCTTCGCATCGCGCTGCGACATCGCGAGCAGCGCGCCGTACACGATCGCGATCACGCTGAGCACGAGGATCGAGGTGCGTACGGTCGGATGTGACGCCGCTGCCGGAAAGAGCGGAATGGCGAAGCGCAGAATCGCGTAGGTGCCGACCTTGAGCCCAAGCGCGACGGCCGCAAAGGTTGGCGCGGAGCCCTGCGCATCGGGCAGCCAGGTGTGGAACGGAACCAGCGCCGACTTTACGGCAAAGGCGGTGAAGAACGCGGCGAACATCAGCAGCTGCGCGCGCTGCGTCAGGTCGAGTGCGATCAGGTGATCGACGTGGAAGGACAGACCGCCACCGAGATTCCACAGCGCCATGATGGCGACGAGCATCAGCAGTGAACCGACGAGCGTGAACAGTACGTAGCGCAAACTGGCGCGCATGCTCGACCCCGTACCCCAGATCCCGATGAGGAAATACAACGGGATCAGCATCAACTCCCACGCCAGATAGAAGAGCAGCAGGTCGAGCGACACGAAGATGCCGATCAACCCGGAGGTGAGCATGAGCGCGAGCGCGCCGAACGCCGGCGTACGAACGCGCACGTTCGTCCATGAGCCGAGCAGCGCCAGCGGCAGCAGCAAGGCCGTCAACACCGTCATCGCGACGGAGAGGCCGTCCACACCGACGCTGAACGCCGCGCCGATATCGGGAATCCACGGCAGGTCCACGCGCGCCTGCCAGCCGCGCGCGTCTGCGTCGTAGATGATCCACAGGATCAGGCCAAGCACGCCTTCGATCACGAGCGCGGCCAGCGTGAGCGACCTCGCGTCTGGTCCACCGCTGGGCGCTTCGGCGCCTTCGACGTCACGCGACACATCGCGGCCCAGGAGACGCACCGGCAGTGCGGCCACCATCGGCCAGAGCAGCATCGCCGGCAGCACCCAGCTTGCCGCACCAAGAGACAGCAGGAAGTCTCTCATTTGGTCAGCCCAACGTGAGCGCAGCGAGCATGGCCACCGCACCGGCGGCGACCATCCACGCGTACTTGCCCACGTCACCGTCCTGCAGGCGAGAGGAGATCAGTCCCGCAGTGCGCGACAATAGTCCGCCGCCAAAGCTGAAGGCGCGATCGACGCCGACATCGACGCCGCGCGTGAGTACGCTGTCGGCAAGTGCGTTCATCGGTCGCACCACGACCGCATCCACGCCGGCGTCGACGCTGTACGCGTTGGCGAGCACACCAGCGAAGCCCGTCTCCGGTTCCGCGTGTGCCTTGTCGGCGATCGGTTTGCGATAGAGTGCGAACGCGATGCCCATACCGACGACCGCGATGGCAATCGCAACGCCGATGAGCACGAGTTCCGTGTCATGCGAGACGACGCCATCACCACCCAATCGCGTGGCGCTTGCGCCGGTCACCGGCTCGAGCCACTGCTCCAGCAACCCGATGGGGCCGAGTGGGAGCAGCGCCGGCAGGTTGAGCCATCCGCCGATCAGCGTCAGCAGGGCGAGCACGAGAATCGGCGCCGTCATGATTGCCGGCGCTTCGTGCAGCGCCTGCTGCTCCGCTTCGCCGGTGCGATTCTCGCCAAAGAACGTGAGCAGCAGCATGCGCGTCATGTACACGGCCGTCAGGAGCGCCGTGATGAGCCCAATCCCGTACACGAAGTAGAGCACCGCACTGCCGGGGACGCCGAACAGCGACGCACTGGCCAGCGGCGATCCCTGCGCGCGCGCAAACACCGACGTCAGAATTTCGTCTTTGGAGAAGAAACCCGCCAACGGTGGGATGCCGGCGATGGCGAGCGTCGCGAGGGTCATTGCCGCCGCGGTGGCCGGCATGTAGCGACGCAGTCCGCCCATGTTCCGCAGATCCTGCGCGTCCTCATGGCGGTGCGTGCGATGATAGGCCGCGTGCAAGGCGTGAATGACGGAACCGGCGCCGAGGAAGAGCAACGCCTTGAAGAACGCGTGCGTCACCAGATGAAAGACGCCGGCAGTGTACGCCCCGGTGCCGACGCCGATGAACATGTAGCCGAGCTGCGACACCGTAGAGTACGCGAGCACTTTCTTGATATCCCACTGCCGCATCGCGATCGTGGCGGCGAAGAGCGCGGTTGCCGCCCCGATCATCGCCACCAGCAGTGACGCCTCCGGTGCGCCTGAGAACACGGTCGATGCTCGCGCGACGAGATACACACCGGCCGTCACCATCGTTGCCGCATGGATCAGCGCCGAGACCGGCGTTGGACCCGCCATGGCGTCCGGTAACCAGATGTAGAGCGGAATCTGCGCGCTCTTGCCCGCGGCGCCAAGGAACAGGAAGAGCGCGATGGCCAGCACCACCGACGTGCCGGCCATGCTGCCGAGTGCGGCGTGCGCTCCAACGAAGTCGAGCTTTCGCGTGGCGCCCCAGATGAGGAACATGGCGATCAGGAATCCGAAGTCGCCGACGCGATTGACCACGAACGCCTTCTTTCCTGCTTCGACGTTGGCGCGATCACTGAACCAGAAGCCGATCAGCAGATACGAGCACAGCCCCACGCCTTCCCAGCCGAGGAACATGACCGGATAGCTGGCGCCGAGAACCAGCACCAGCATGAAAGCGACGAAGAGATTCAGATAGGCAAAGTAGCGCGCATATCCCGGATCGTCCTGCATGTAGCCGACCGAGAACAGATGAATCAGCGAGCCGATGCCGGTGATGACGAGCACCATCAGGATCGAAAGCTGATCGAGTTGCAGCGACCAATCGATCACCAGGTCGCCCACCACCATCCACGCCGGACCAGGCACGAGGAGCGGCGCGTGAAGTGCCTCCGCCGCGACACCTTGCATCTGGAAGAAGATCACCAGCGCCATCGCGAAGGCCGCGATGATCACGCCCGGGCCCACCAGCTTCACGAGCGCGTTGCGTGCCGTTGACGACTCGGCCGATCCTGCGGCGTTCGCGCGCTGACGCGCCAGCAGTGCCAGCACGCCGTTGATGACAAATCCCAGCACCGGCAGCAACGGTAGCAATCGCACCAGCGTGACGGCGATCGAACCGTCGAGCGGATGCGCGGCGTGCGCAGCGGCGGTCGCCTGCCACAGGGCGGGAATGGCGAGATGCATCATCCGCGGAGTGTGCGAAGGGCGGACATGTCTACCGTCCCGAACTGCCGGAACACCGAGATCACGATGGCCAGTCCGACGGCAGCTTCCGCGGCGGCGATGGTCATCACCATGATGACGAACACGTGTCCAGTGACGCCGTGCATCTTCGCCATCGCGACAAACGTCAGGTTGACCGCGTTGAGCATCAACTCCGCACACATGAACAGAATGATGGCGTTGCGACGCGTGAGCACGCCGACGACGCCGATCACGAACAGGATGGCCGAGACGATCAGGGCTTCGGCAATCATACGGTCACTCGCTTTCTGGCGAGCAGCACAGCACCAACGATGGCGACCAGCAGCACGAGGCTGGTGAGCTCGAAGGCGACCAGATAATCGGTGAAGAGCGACGCAGCGACCTGCGTGACGACGTTCTCTGCTGCCGGCGCAAGACCGGCGCGCGGCAACCTGTCGCGCTGCACCACGAGCAGGTTGGCCAGAAGTGCCAACGACACGAGTCCGGCACCCAGCCGCGCGCCGAGTCCGCGCAGGTCGGAAATCTCGCTACGCCCGAGGTTGAGCAGCATGACGACGAAGACGAACACCACCATGATCGCACCCGCGTAGACCAACACCTGAATCACGCCAACGAAGGGCGCGTCAAGCATGACGTACAGGCCGCTCAACGCAAACATCACGTTGACCAGCCACAGTGCCGCCGGTACGGGGCTCTTGCGCGTGACGAAAAGCAACGCGGATGCGATCGCGATCAGCGAGAAGAGATAGAACTGGAACTCGTAGAAGCGATTCATTCGCCCTTCGGGTCCGCCGGGTCCCACAACTCGCTCACCGGATGCGTTTGCGCGGTGAGGCGCTCGAGGTCGTAGACAAACGAGGCACGATCAAACTCGGCGTTCTCGTAGTGGCGCCCGAGATGAATGGCTTCCTCCGGACACACTTCCTGACAGTAGCCGCAGAAGATGCAACGGAACTCGTCGATCTCGAACACGAGCGGGAAGCGATTGCCCTGTTCGTCTTCGCCGGGCACGAGCTTGATGCAGTTGGCCGGGCACACGGTCGGACAGAGTCCGCACGCGACGCACTTGGCTTTCCCCGTTTCGGTGGTGAGCATGCGATGCGTGCCACGCCAGCGCGGCGACAGATCCCACTTGGTCTCGGGGTACTGCATGGTGACCTTGTGTGGGTCGACCAGATGCTTGAGCGTGACCGCCATGCCACTCAGCGTGGCGCGGATGTAGCTCACGCGCTCCAGCGGTCGATTCATCACCTTCACGCCGATCGCCATCAGACGGGCTCCTCAACGGCGTCGAGCGCCGGAACAGTCACTGTCGCAGTCGCCGGTGGCGCAATCGCGCGCAGTTTTGCGCGTTCCGCCCCGAGGGCGCGACGCGACAGATCCAGCCCACGCGCACGCAGCCGTCCGAGATCGGTCGGTCCAACGCGCGCACTCGCAGGGCTGATCAACTTGCCGCGATCGAGCCAACGCAGCAGCACGGTGATGATCACCACGTTCATGCCAAGCAACGCGAGCGAGAACATCGGACCGCGGGCGACGCCGAGGAAATCGAGCGCCAACGTGGCCGCGGCGACGACCACGATGTAGCCGAGTGCGATCGGCAGCATGATGCTCCAGCCGAGCGACATCAGCTGGTCGTAGCGGAAACGCGGCAACGTCCAGCGAACCCACATGAACGTGAAGAGGAAGAAACCGGTCTTGGTCGCGAACGCGGCGAGTGTCACCAGCGTCTTGAGCCAGGTCCACGGCGGCACGTTGTCCCACTGCGTGAAGGGGATGTCCCAACCGCCGAAGAAGAGCGTCGCCGTGAGGCCACTCACCGTCGCCATGTTCGCGTATTCGGCGATGAAGAACATGGAGAACTTCATGCCGCTGTATTCGGTATGATAACCGGCAACGAGCTCAGACTCCGCTTCGGGCAGATCGAACGGCAGGCGATTCGTTTCGGCGAAGGACGCGACCAGAAAGGTGAACCACGCCACGGTCAGCGAGATCACGTTCCAGCCCATGTGCGCCTGCTGCTGAATGATCGCGGTCAACGAGACGTTACCGGCGAGCAGCAGAATGGGGATGGTCGACATGCCCATCGCGATCTCGTACGAGATCAACTGGGCGCTCGAGCGCAGTCCGCCGAGCAACGCGTACTTGTTGTTGGACGACCAGCCGGCGAGCACGATGCCGTACACGCCAAGCGATGAGATCGCGAGCGTGAAGAGATAGCCGACTGGAAGGTTGGCGACCGACATGTCGATCAATCCCCACGGCGTAGGCAACGGCGCGGCGAGGGGCAGCACGGCCCACGTGAGCATCGCTGGAACGAAGGCCAACGCGGGCGCGATCAGGAACAACCATCGATCCGCGTCTGCGGGGTCGGTCTCTTCCTTCATGAAGTTCTTGATGCCGTCGGCGACCGGCTGCAGCAGGCCCCACGGACCCGCACGATTCGGTCCGCGACGATCCTGAATCCAGGCGGCGATCTTGCGCTCGGCGAGTGTCAGGAACGCGACGCCAATCAGGTACACGCCGAAGACAACAACAATCTTGATCGCGCTTGCCAGCACGAACGTACCGACGGCGGTCGGCTCGAGTTGCGGATTGGCGCGCGGGAACCACGTCGCCAGATCCATCAGCGCGACTACAGACACGCTGCTCATCCCGACACCTCGGCGCTCGCTATTTCCGGCGACAACACCGGCAGTCCCAGGAGGCCGAGACGTTCGTAGGAGAGCGTGGCGAACGGCGCGTGGGTCACGCTCAGCGCATCGAACACATCGGCGGGTGAGAAGTACTGCCCTTCGCCGCCAGCCGCTGCGAGCAGGTCGGCCATCACGTACCAGCTGGGACGTGCGAGCCCGGGCGCAGCCTTCGCCTGCAGGAAGCGCTGCACGCGTCCACGCAGGTTGGTGAGCGTCCCTTCTTCTTCCGAGATATTGGCGATGGGGAGCACGACATTCGCGCGCGCGGCCAGCACGTCGGGCAAGGTCGTGCCGATGTGAACGATCGTGGATGCACGATCGAGATCGGCGACGTCGATGCCATCGAGTTGTTCACCCACGACGAGCAGCGCGTCACCGTCACGCAACGACAGTTGCGCGGAAGCGAGCTGCGCGAATCCGAATTGGCGCGCTGCCGTGGCGTTCGCTGCGCGCTCGCTGCGCAGCGCAAGGTCGGGTACACCAGGCAGCGCAACCTCGTCGCCCGTGTCGACACGAAACGCGGCCTGGCCGTTGGCGTGCGCGACCAATCGCTCGACCAGAAAGAGCGTCTCGTTGGAGAGATTGGGCGAGACCAGCACCATCAGTCGCTGGCCGGCGAGTGCGCGAGCCGCCGCCGTGATCGCGTCCTCCCAATCAGCGATGCGCAGCGTGTGCCCGTTGCGCACCATCGGCTGCTCCACACGGTCGCGACGATTGAACTCGCGATATCCCGCACGGCCCACTTCGCACATGTAGTACTGATTCACGTCCGCGTTGGGCCGCGGACGCATGCGAACGGCGACGTTGTCACGCGTGTCGATGACGATGTTGCACCCCTGACTGCAGCCCGTGCACACGGACGGCGCGCGATCGAGTTCCCACGCGCGCGCCTTGTTCAGGAAGTCCTTGGAGAGCAGCGCACCGACGGGGCACAGGTCGACGACGTTGCCCGCCCACGGATTGGTCAGATCGTGCCCTTCTGCCTTGCCGATGAACGCCCGATCGCCGCGCTCGGACACATTGAGCACCGGATCCTTGGCCACGTCATCCATGAAGCGCACGCAGCGCGTGCAGAGGATGCAGCGATTCTGCACGTACAGCACATCGCCGCCGAAGTCCTCGACGGGATTGAAGCGCTTCGGTTCGCGATAGCGGGAGTCCGCGCGGCCTTCCGCGAAGGTGTAGTCCTGCAACTCGCACTCGCCGGCCTGATCGCAGATCGGGCAGTCGAGCGGGTGGTTGATGAGCAGGAACTCGAGGACGCCCTTGCGCGCTTCGAGCGCTTTGGGAGAATGGACGTGGACCACCTGCCCTTCGCCAACGGATGTCGCACACGACGGCGCGAGCTTTGGAAACTTCTCCACTTCCACCAGGCACATGCGACACACACCGGCCACGGGGAGGCCGGGATGGTAGCAGTAGTGCGGGATCAGCACGCCCGCCATCTTCGCCGCTTCGAGGATGGACGTGCCATCCGGCACCGTTACCGGGCGCCCTTCGATGGTCAGGTTGACCGTCTTCACATTCACACCCGCGTCAGCCATGGCTCACGCTCACGCCGCCGTGGCGCGGAACGCCCCGGGCACAGTGACCATGGAACGATTGGCGGCGATGCGCGCCTCGAACTCGCCGCGGAACTTCTTGAGTCCCGACACGACGGGCGTGGCGCAGGAGTCGCTGAGCACGCAGATCGTCTTGCCGGTCATGTTGTCGGCGATGGAGAGCAGCGTGTCGATATCTTCTGCGGTCCCCTCGCCATCGCGAATGCGCTCCATGATGCGCAGCGTCCACGCGGTGCCTTCGCGACACTGCGTACACTGCGCGCAGCTTTCGTGCGCGTAGAATCGAACGAGACGCGCGATCTGCCGCACCATGTCCTGCTTGTCATCGAAGACGATCACGCCGCCAGAGCCCAACAGCGTGCCAGCCGCCGCCATGCCCTCGTAATCCATGATCGTGTTCTCTGCTTCCTCCCGCGTCAGGATCGGTACCGAGGAGCCGCCCGGGATGACCGCTTTGATTTCGCGACCCGGCAACGGACCACCGCACAGGTCGTACAGGAAGTCCTTGAAGGGAAAGCCGAGCGCGACTTCGTAGTTGCCCGGACGCGTGATGTTGCCGCACACCGAGAACAGCTTCGTGCCGATGCTCTTGGGATTGTCGGCGCGACCGAACTGCTTGTACCACTCCGCACCATGCTTGATGATGTACGGAACGGTGGCAAGCGTTTCCACGTTGTTGATCGTGGTCGGCTTGCCGAACAGTCCCGCGACGGCGGGAAACGGCGGCTTGATGCGCGGGTTTCCACGACGTCCTTCCAGCGAATTCATGAGCGCTGTTTCTTCGCCGCAGATGTACGCGCCCGCTCCGCGATGCACGTGCACGTCCACCCGCTTGCCCGAGCCCATCGCGTTCGCGCCGAGCACCCCGGCAGCGTACGCCTCTTCGACCGCACGCGTCACGTGCGCGTACGGTTCGGTGAACTCACCGCGGATGTAAATGTACGCCGTCTCTGCGTAGATGGCGTGCGCGGCGAGCGCGACGCCTTCGACGAGTCCGTGCGGCGTCCAGCGCATGATCTCTCGATCCTTGAACGTGCCTGGCTCCGACTCGTCGGCGTTGCAGAGCATGTAGTGGATCTTGCCGTCGGGCTTCATGAACGACCACTTGAGGCCCGTGGGAAAGCCGGCACCGCCGCGACCACGCAGTCCCGAGTCCTTGACGACGTTCTGCAGATCGACGGGATCGGTGGCGAGCGCCTGCTGCAGCGCTTCGTAGCCTCCGCGTGCGCGCCAACCATCGAGCGTGCGTGCGCCGGCGTCGCCGAAGTACTTCGACAGGATCGGCGTTTCGCGCGGATGCGACGGATGGGGAAAGCCCATTATTTCAGCTCCGACAGAATACGCGGCACCGATTCCGGGGTCACGGACTCGACGAAGTCGTTGTTGATCATGATGGGGGTCGGAAATCCACAGGCACCCAGGCATTCCACTTCGATGACCGTGAACCGGCCGTCGGCGCTCGTGAGGCCGAGGTCACCGCAGCCGGAGTGCTCGAGCAGCGACGTCACGACGTCTTCCGCACCGCACACGTTGCACGGAGTGGTGGTGCACACCTGGATGAAATGCCGCCCGACGGGATGCTGGTGATACATGGTGTAGAACGTCGTCACGCCTTTCACATACGCCGGCGTTATGCCCAGTGCGTCCGCTACTTCCGCCATGGACGCGTCGCTCACCCAGCCGCGTGCATCCTGCACGAGCCAGAGCGCGGGCAACAAGGCCGCCTGCTTGCTGGGGTAGCGGGACAGGATCATGTCCAGTTCTGCGCGCGCCGCGTCCGTGAAGACCGGAACATGCGGCTCGTCGTGGTGCGCGCCGTGCAGCGGTGCGGCGACGAGAGCGCCACCGCTCGCTGAGGGACCGTGACTCACCGGTCGATCTCTCCCATGACGATATCGATACTCGCGTTGATGGCGATGACGTCGGACAGGAGGTGTCCTTCCACCATCTTCGGAATGGCCGACAGGTTCACGAACGAAGGCGGACGAATGCGCCAGCGCACCGGCTTGGCGGAGCCGTCACTGACCATGTAGTAGCCTTTCTCGCCCTTGGGGCTTTCGACGGCCACGTAACACTCGCCCGCAGGCGGACGCGGGCCTTCCATGACGAGCTTGAAGTGATGGATCATCGATTCCATCTCGCTCGTCGCCTTGTGCTTGGGCGGGAGAATGAGTCGCGGATCGTCGATGTTGACCGGGCCATCGGGCAAGCGGCGTACGGCCTGCTCGAGAATGCGAATACTCTGGCGCATCTCTTCGACCCGCACGAGAAAGCGATCGTAGACATCGCCTGCGGTCCCAACCGGTACGTCGAAGTCGTACGTCTCGTAGTCCATGTACGGAAAATCCTTGCGCACATCGTACGCCACGCCCGACGCGCGGAGCATCGGGCCCGACAGACCGGCGTTGACGGCTTCTTCGGCGCTCATCGCCCCAAGACCGACGGTGCGACCGGCCCAGATGGCGTTCGTCTCGAGCATCTTCACCGACTCCTCGAGCGTCTTCGAGAAGCCCTTGATGAAGGCGCGCAGACCGTCGAGCCAGCCATCGGGAATGTCGGCCGCCATGCCGCCCACGCGCGTCATCGACGTGGTCAGACGCGCGCCCACCCAGCCTTCGAGCAGGTTGTAGACGTTTTCGCGCTCCTGATACAACCAGAGGAACGGTGTGAAGGCGCCGATGTCCACCGACGTCGTGCCAAGCCACACCACGTGCGAGATGATGCGCGCGAGCTCCATGGCGATGACGCGCAGCACCGTGCAACGCGGCGTGATCTCGACGCCGAACAGTCGCTCGCACCCCATCGCGAAGGCGACGTTGTTGCCGGGCGAGTTCAGGTAGTCTTCGCGATCGGTCCAGGGAATGATCTGGTTGTATTGTCGATACTCGCCGATCTTCTCGAAGCCGCAGTGCAGATAGCCGATGTGCGGAATGCAACGCACCACCGTTTCGCCATCGAGTTCGAGCACCAGCCGCAGGACACCATGCGTGGCGGGGTGCTGCGGACCGATGTTGATGAGCATGTGGTCGGAATCGAGCTCGGGCTCATGCCGCGACATGCCTTCCAGCGCTTCCAGCGCATCCAGCGCGACTGCGCTCTGCCCCTGCACGACCAGCGGCGCGCGCAACGGCAGGCCGTTGGCATCGAGTCCGCTGGTACCGAGTGCGACTTCGATGGTGCGACGCGCCGTCGTGTCCACGCTGGTCATTCGCCGCCCTCCGATCCGGTGCGCGCGCGCTCTTCCGCCAACCGACGACGCATGTCGTCGGGCAACGAATCAAACGCTTCCGCGATCGACAGTTCGTTCATCGAATAGCGTGCCTCGGGGTCCTGCGCCAACGCCTGCTTCAGTTGTTCGGCGCGACTGAATCGACCGCGCAACGGGAAGTTCTTCCGCAGCGGATACCCTTCCTTGTAGCTCTCCCAAAGGAGGATGCGTCGCAGATCGGGGTGGCCTTCGAACGTGATCCCGAACATGTCGAAGCATTCGCGTTCCAGCCAATCCGCACCGGAATAGATGTCCATCACGGACGGGACGACGAGCGGACCACGCGATGGCAATTCGACCTTGAGGCGCAGAAAGCGGCGCGCCCCAAGGGCACGCAGATGCCACACCACTTCGAGTGGGCGCATCGCATCGCGATACTCGACGGCCGTCACGTCCACGAGATAGTCGTAGCGTTCGGACGGTTCATCGTGCAGCCATTGCACGACCTCGTGGATGGCCTCGCGCGCCACGACGACGGTCGTCTCGCCCCACGTGGCCTCGGCGCGCTGGATGGCAGCACCAAAGCGTTCGCTCAGCGCCGCCGCAGACGGATTCAGTGCGCCACCGCGATGTGGCAGGCCACGCGGCGTGGCAGGCATGCCATCGGCATCAGTGCCCGGTGTCGTCACCAGTGGCGTCGCAGGCGCCGTCACGGATTCGAGCGCGTCTGGTTCACCGAGTTGCCGAACGGCTCGGACAATTCGTCGATGCGCGACGGCGGGATGTACAGCTGGCTGGTTGGATCGGGTTCGATCTCGGTGTGCAGCGAACTGTCGCGCAGCCGATCGCGCATCACCTTCTGCTGCAGCATGAGAATGCCGTACATCAGCGCTTCGGGGCGCGGCGGACAGCCGGGCACGTACACGTCGACCGGGATGATCGTGTCGATTCCCTGCACCACGGCATAGTTGTCGAACATGCCACCGGTGGACGCGCACGCACCCATGGAGATGACCCACTTGGGCTGCGGCATCTGCTGATAGATGCGGCGAATGACCGGCGCCAGCTTGTACGGCACGCGACCGGCACAGATCAACACATCGGCCTGACGCGGCGAGTAGCTCAAGCGCTCCATGCCAAAACGCGCGAGGTCGAAGCGACTCGCGGCAGTAGACATGAACTCGATGGCGCAGCAGGCCGTACCGAACGGCATGGGCCACAACGAGCCGGCGCGCGCCCAATTCACCAGGAAGTCGAGACGCGACGTCACCCATCCATCCTGCGACTTCGGATCGACGGCGATCGAGGGTCGATGCGGGGCAGGGGTCACTCCCACGTCAGTGCTCCCTTTTTCCAGACGTAGACGAAACCGACGACCAGAATGGTGACGAAGACGAGCATCTCACCAAGGCCGAAAAACGAAAGCTGTCCGGCGGGACAGGCGTCGGCGACCATAGGGACGCTGCACGATAACTGCCGATACTGCACGCCCCAAGGGATCATGAACACCGTTTCGATATCGAAGACGATGAAAAGCATCGCGACGAGATAGAACTTCACGGAGAACCGATCCCGGGCATCGCCAAGCGGCGCGATGCCGGATTCGTAGGGTTGGGATTTCACTGCGGTTGGCTGCGCCCGCACAGTCAAATGCGAGAGGCCGATGATGACCACCGCGTTGAAAATGACGAAGCCCAGCAAGAGCAGGACCGGCAGGTAGTTTCGGAGCATCAGAGCCGAACCGAGCGGATTTTCGCATGCCTCGTGAAAGAATTCACATACGGATTGAAAGAAGGTAGCGAGCGGACCGCCGAGGCTCAATAAGGGTACGCCGCATGAGCGACGTGACGTAACCGTCTACGGCGTTTTCGCCGAGACGGCGCCCCCCCACTGCGGTCTGGGTCGTGGTCGGACATCGTGCGTGGCACGCAGCGCGACGCGTCCGTAGCTTACCGCGCACTTCTCCGCCGACACCGTCCTCGGTGTCGCCACGCGGAACTCCCGACCAACCTCCACCCACCTCGGCCATGGGGCTTTGCTCCGACCGCTGGATCACGCGCATGGCGCGCGAGCACGCCATGATCGAACCCTTCGAGGATCGACAGGTCCGCGAGGGTGTCATCTCGTACGGCGTCAGCTCGTACGGCTACGACATGCGCGTCGCGCGCGAGTTCAAGATCTTCACCAACGTGCTCAGCTCGATCGTGGACCCCAAGAACTTCGATCCGAAGAGCTTTGTCGAGTTCGAGGGGGACGTCTGCATCGTCCCCCCCAACTCCTTCGCCCTGGCGCGCAGCGTCGAGTACTTCCGCATCCCGCGCAACGTGCTCACGCTCACCGTAGGCAAGAGCACCTACGCGCGCTGCGGGATCATCACCAACGTCACGCCGTTCGAGCCGGAATGGGAAGGGTACGTGACGCTCGAGATCTCGAACACCACGCCGCTGCCCGCCAAGATCTACGCGAACGAAGGGATCGCGCAGGTGGTGTTCTTCACTGGCGACGAGCCGCCCGAAGTGAGCTACGGCGACAAGAAGGGGAAGTACCAGGGGCAACGTGGGGTGACGCTGCCGCGGATCTGAGCGGCAGCAACGCTCGGCGCATACCGCAACGCAACGAGGCCGCGTCATCACGACGCGGCCTCGTTCACCTTTGACTGCCGTCGGCGCTCAGCTTCCCGCGTACACGTACCGGCATCCGCGATCCTGCGCCTGTTGCAGCGTCACGATCATCGCCGGCGTAATCTCGACGCCGGGCAACAGACTCTTCGACGCGAGCGTCGAGAATGCCTCGCGCGCGGCCGCATCGGACCGCGTCGCCTCCGGCAGAAAGCGCGACCCCGAGGCGCGCAGCGAGTTCTGGCACACGAGAAAGATCACGCCACGCGACAGCAGCTGGGCGACGACGTTGCTGCCGCCGGGCCCGTTCGGATTCTCCGTCCCCGTCATCCCCATCGTCGCCGCGATCGGATAGTCCCGCCAGATGGCGTCGTTGAACAACAATCCGATCGATCGACCGTTGAGGCCAACCACCACGCTCGAATCGGCGTCCTGTTTGCCGTACACGCTCTTCTGCGTCTCGAGAAAGGTGCGAGCCCAGGTGATCGCGAGTCCATCGGTCGCGAGATGCGAATGAAAGATCACGCGCGACGAACCGCGCAGTCGCGTCATCCAGGGTTCGTCATCGGTCAGCGTGCCGCTGGCGAGCGCATGTGCTGGAGGCGCCACCGTCGCTGCGCCCAGCGCGGCACCCAGCGCCAGGATGCGCGCGAGAAACGACCGACGTTGCGAGCCGGCGGACGTGGAGGCTTCGACTGTCGGACGGTCGCAATCAGTCACGTGCGTTACCGTGGAGAGGAGTTGTCGGGCTTGGGCGCTGGTGCGACGCGCCGACGCAGCACTGGTCGCGCGGCGGGCATCGGCTTGCCTGCCTTGCGCGCGCTGTCGGTGGCGTAGGCGACATCGGCCGGTGGATCGCCCTTGGGCCAGTCCTTCTCCTTGCCCGGATGATCCTGTCTCGGCCGGGACAATACATACGCCGCGACGTCCGCTGCCTGCTGGTGCGACAACGTGTCCTTGTGGTCGTACGGCATGTTCCAACGCACGAACGTTGCCAGCACTGTCTGCCGCGCGAGTCCGGCGCCAATGGAATAGCTCTTGGCGCCCCAGACCGCGGGCGTGAGACTGCCACTGCCATCCGCGCCATGACAACGCGCGCAGCTGGCGGCGTACACGCGTTTGCCGGTGGCGAGATTACCAACCAAGCGGACCGTGTCCACCGCTGCCGACCGCGGCAGGGTACCGAGCGAATCGAGATAAGCGACGATGTCGCGCATTTCGCGTCCGGCTTCCGGCAGCGCACGTCCGGCGAGGCTTCGTGCAATGCATTCGTTGACCCGCTGCTGGATCGTCTCTTCAGTGCCCTTGCGCGAGCGATAGCGCGGATAGCGTGCCGCGCTGCCGAACCACGACATCGCGGTCGGGCGCGTGCCATTGTCGAGATGGCAGCTTGTGCAGCGCAGCGCATTCCCACTGTTGCCCGGCAACGAATCCTTGAATGCCACCAGTAACGCACGGCCGCGTGACACACTCGCCGGTTGTGCGGAGAGCGAAGCCGACATCGCAACGGATATCGCTCCAACCGCGATCACACCACGTGCGATCGTGCCGAGGATTGTCACGAGCCGCACGATCAGCCGGCGCCTGCCGTCGCCACCTTCGGCGCCTGCCGACGTGCGGTCGCCATGATGTAGTCGCGATTCATCGTCTTGATGACATCGATGCTGATCTCCTTCGGGCACGCTTCCATGCATTCGCCCACGAGCGTGCAATGTCCGAAGCCTTCGAGATCCATCGTCTCCACCATCGCCAGCGCACGACGATCGCGCTCCGGCTGCCCCTGCGGCAATGCGCCAAGGTGCGCGATCTTCGCACCGGTGAACAGCGATGCGGAGGCATTGGGGCACGCCGCCACGCATGCGCCACAGCCGATACACGCGGCGGCGTCCATCGATTCGTCGAGCACTTCCTTGCCGATCAGAATCTCGTTGGCGTCGCGCGCGCCGCCCGTATTCACCGAGACGTAGCCGCCGGCCTGGATGATGCGGTCGAACGACGATCGATCCACAACAAGATCCTTCACCACCGGAAACGCGGATGCGCGCCACGGTTCGACCGTGATCGTGTCCCCCTCCTTGAACGCGCGCATATGCAACTGACACGTGGCCGTCGCCTTCCACGGTCCATGCGCCTGTCCGTTGATCATCATCGAACACGAACCGCAAATGCCTTCGCGACAATCGTGCGCAAAGGCGACCGGCTCCTTCCCTGTCATGGTCAACTGCTCGTTGAGCATGTCGATCATTTCGAGGAACGACGAGTCGCTGCTCACGCCGTCGAGCGAATACGTCTCGAGTGCTCCTTGCGCCTTCGGACCCTCTTGACGCCAGACCTTCAGATTGAGCTTCATCTACTTGTAGCTCCGCGTTGACAGATGCACGTTCTCGTACACCAGCGGTTCCTTGTTGAGAATCTGGGCGGCGTTGTCTCCGGCATACTCCCACGCGGCGACGTAGGCAAAGTGCTCGTCATCTCGCTTGGCTTCGCCTGCTTCCTGATACTCGACACGGAAATGTCCGCCGCAGGACTCTTCGCGATGCAGCGCGTCGCGACACATCAGCTCACCGAGTTCGATGAAGTCGGCCACGCGACCGGCCTTCTCGAGTTCCTGGTTCAATGCCTCACCGCTGCCCGGAACGTTGATGTTCGTCCAGAACTCCGCCTTCAGCTTGGGCAGCAGCTCCAGCGCGTGCGTCAGTCCTTCGCGCGTACGTGCCATGCCGCAATAGTCCCAGATGATCTTGCCGAGTTCCTTGTGGATTGAATCGACCGTACGCTTGCCCTTGATGCCCAGCATCTTGGTCTGCAGCCCGGTCACGGCGGCTTCAGCTTCCTTGAACGCCGCGTGATTCGTGTCGATCGGCGCGAGCTTGTTGCTCGCGATGTAGTCGCCGATGGTGTACGGGAGCACGAAGTACCCGTCGGCCAGTCCCTGCATCAGCGCCGACGCACCAAGCCGATTCGCGCCGTGATCGGAGAAGTTGCACTCGCCGATCGCGTGCAGCCCGGGAATGGTTGTCATGAGATTGTAGTCCACCCACAAGCCGCCCATCGTGTAGTGCACGGCCGGGTAGATGCGCATCGGCACCTGGTACGGATTCTCGTCCGTGATGCGCTGATACATGTCGAACAGATTGCCGTAACGCTCGGAGATGGTCTGCTTGCCGAGACGCGTGATGGCGTCGGCGAAGTCGAGATAGACACCGAGTCCCCCCGGTCCGACACCGCGTCCATCGTCGCACGCTTCCTTTGCTGCGCGTGACGCGATATCGCGCGGTGCCAGATTGCCGAAACTCGGATACTTGCGCTCGAGGAAGTAGTCGCGCTCCGCCTCCGGAATGGCCGACGGACCACGCTTGTCGCCCTTGGCGATCGGCACCCACACGCGACCATCATTGCGCAACGACTCCGACATCAGCGTGAGCTTCGACTGATGATCGCCGCTGACCGGAATGCACGTCGGGTGAATCTGCGTGTAGCACGGATTCGCGAATGCGGCGCCCTTCTTGTGTGCACGCCAGATGGCAGACGTGTTGCAGTACTTCGCGTTGGTGCTGAGGTAGAACACGTTGCCGTAACCACCCGTCGCCAGCACCACGGCATCGGCCGCATGCGAGGTGATCTTGCCGGTGATCAGGTTGCGCGTGACGATGCCGCGCGCATGTCCATCCACCAGCACGAGATCGAGCATCTCCTCGAACGTGTGCATATTCACGGCACCGAGCGCGATCTGCCGCTCGAGCGCCTGATACGCACCAAGCAACAGCTGCTGCCCGGTCTGCCCACGCGCATAGAACGTGCGCGAGACCTGCGCGCCTCCAAAGGAACGATTGGCCAGCAGGCCACCGTATTCACGCGCAAAGGGGACGCCCTGGGCGACGCACTGGTCGATGATGCTCACCGACACCTGCGCCAGGCGGTACACGTTGGATTCACGGGCGCGGAAGTCGCCGCCCTTGATCGTGTCGTAGAACAGACGTCGCACGCTGTCGCCGTCGTTCTGGTAGTTCTTGGCGGCGTTGATACCACCCTGCGCCGCAATCGAGTGCGCGCGACGCGGCGAGTCGTGGTACACGAAGCACGACACCTTGTACCCAAGTTCGGCCATCGTGGCCGACGCTGATGCTCCAGCCAGTCCCGCCCCAACCACGATCACGCTGTGACGGCGCTTGTTGGACGGGTTCACCAGTTTCATCGAGAACTTGTGCTGCTCCCACTTCTGCTCCAGCGGACCAGTCGGTGCTTTCGGATTCAGTTCGAGCATGATCAGCGTGCCTCCCACCGTGTGAACGCCGCGACGGGCGCGGGAGTGCCCCTGTTCGTCACTGCAGCATGTGTGGGCTCCGGCAGCGGCGGCGCTTCGACGAACGCGCCGGCCAGTGTGGCGATGGGGATGATCATGAAGCCGGCGGCAACGACGACGGCGACGACCATGGCGACGGTGCGCTTGAGCGGTTGCGCCGTCGGACGTGCGGCGCCGAGCGTCCGCACCACGGCCCAGATGCCGTGATAGAGATGCAATGCCAACGAGAGCATCGCGACAATGTAGAGCGCCGCGATGATCGGATTGCGCAGACCGATGACGACGTTGTTGTACGGATCCAGATGCGTGAAATTCGGATGCACGATGCCGAGCGTGAGCTGCAGCAGGTGGAAGACGATGAAGACGAGCAGCAGCACGCCGCCCCAACGAATCGTTTTGGCCGCGAAGGTGGTCACCTGCGGACGACGTTCGGCGTAGCCGGCCGGACGCGCGGCGCGCGAGCGCATGGTGAGCTGGTATGCCGACACGATGTGCAACACAACCGCGGCGACCAGTGCGGCGCGCACGGCGTACAACAGAGGCATGCTGGTACGCAACAACTTCGCGTACTCGTGCATTGCACCCTGTCCCTTGAACATGAGCAGGTTGCCGGTCATGTGGCCGATGACGAAGAGAATGCCAACGATTCCCGTCACCGCCATGACGATCTTCTTGCCGATCGTGCTCTGCCAGAAACGCGTGAGAGCGTACATATGCGGGGTGTAAGAAAGAACCGGCGCGATCAGGAGTGTGAGCGCGCCGGTCCGGATCAGATCAGAAAGTGAGCACCGACATTGGCTCGCGAACGGCCTGCGCAGAGCGCTCGAGCGCGGCTCGCTCATCGGCGGTGAGTTCGATCTCGAGGATCTTCTCGAGGCCGTTGCGCCCGAGCTTGCAGGGCACGCCGAGGAAGAGACCCGAGAGACCGTACTCACCTTCGAGCCACGCGGCGCACGGCAGGATGCGCTTGCGATCGTGCACGATCGCTTCGACCATCTCGACCGCGCCCGCCGACGGCGCGTAGTACGCCGAGCCGGTCTTGAGATGCTTCACAATCTCGGCGCCGCCATCGCGCGCGCGCTGCACGATCGCGTCCAGTTGTTCGCGCGGCATGAGCTGCGTGACGGGAATGCCGCTCACCGTCGTGTATGAGATCAAGGGCACCATCGTATCGCCATGACCACCGAGCACCATCGCCTGAATGTCACGCACGGACACGTCGAGCGCTTCGGCGAGGAACGAGCGATAGCGCGCGGTATCGAGCACACCGGCCATGCCGATGACGCGTGCACGCGGGAAGCCCGTGACCTTCTTGGCGACGTAGCACATCACGTCGAGCGGATTGGAGACGACGATGACGATCGCGTTGGGCGACGTGTTGCGCACCTGCTCCGACACCGCCTTCACGATGCCGGCGTTCGTGTTGAGCAAATCGTCACGCGTCATGCCCGGCTTGCGTGCGATGCCGGCCGTGATCACGACGATGTCCGACCCGGCTGTCTCGTCATAGCTGTTCGTGCCGATGACGCGCGAGTCGAAACCCTCGATGGGAGCGGACTCCCACTGATCGAGCCCCTTGCCCTGCGGAATACCTTCGACGACGTCCACCATGACAACGGTGCGTCCAAGGGATTTTTCCGCGATGCGCTGCGCCGTGGTTGCGCCAACGTTGCCTGCGCCGACGACCGTGATCTTGTTGACCATGTGATGCCGAGTCTCCGAACGGATGTCCGAACGACGTGAATGCCGAGAAAAGACACTGAAGTGTGGAGCGCGGACTCCCGTCTCCGACGTCGCAACTTAGACCCCTGCACCACCACCAGCAACACGAACGCCTCGGTCTCAACGTCAGCCGCCAACCTCGCTCAAGGCACGCAAGCCACCAACGCGCATCTGCAACAGTGCATGCTCCTTGGGCTTTTCCGACAAGGCCTGTCGGAACAGCGGCGCAAGCGGCGCACCGGCGCGCAACGCGTCGCGCAGCAGCACTTCGTGGTCACCAAAGAGACACGTCCTGAGGCGCCCATCGGCCGTCAGACGGACGCGATTGCACGTCTCGCAATACGTGTGCGTCATCGGCGTGATGACACCGATCGTGCCCGGCGCGCCCGCCAATCGCCAGTACGCGGCGGGTCCGTTGCCTTGGGCCGGCCCGCTATCGGGCTCGAGCACCCCACGTGTGCGCACCTGCTGCAACACCTCGTCGCTGGGCACCACATGATCCCAGGTGAGTTCGCGCATTTCGCCAACGGGCATCAGCTCGATGAAGCGCACATGCCACGGGTGTCGCTGCGTCAGTGCGGCGAAGTCGGCGACTTCGTCGTCATTGATCCCGCGCATGACGACGACGTTGATCTTGATTGGGCCAAGACCCGCATCCTGTGCCGCAGTGGCTGCGCGCACGAGATCGAACCCGAGGTCACGGCGCGCGATGGCCACAACCCGATCGGGACGCAACGAATCGGCGCTGATGTTCACGCGATCGAGTCCCGCGTCGGCGAGTTCGCGCGCCATCTCCGGGAGCTTGACGCCATTGGTCGAGAGTGCGATGTCCTCCACCGCCGAGACATCACGCAGCATGCGCACGAGCTTCGCGAGTTGCGGACGGATGGTCGGTTCACCGCCCGTGAGGCGCAGGCGACGAAGTCCGAGCGGTGCCAACTGTCGCACCACGTCAGCGATCTCTTCGTAGCGCAAAATCTCCTGCTTGGGCAACCACGGGAGCCCTTCGAGCGGCATGCAGTACTGACAGCGGAAATTGCAGCGATCGGTGACGGAGATGCGCAGATACTCGATGCGCCGCCCGAACTGATCGAGTTCGGTGTGTGGCTCGATGTTCATCGCTGCACGCCGCGCTGCCCGCCAACTGCGATGGGATCCACCCACGCGCGATCACCGTCCATGTAGTGCTCCTGCTTCCAGATGGGCACACGCTGTTTGAGCGCCTCGATGATCGTGCGTGCCGAGTCCACCGCCGGCGCGCGACGCGCGTGTGCCGCTGCGATGGCGACACTCACCTCGCCCACCTGTAGCGTGCCGACTCGATGTACCACGGCCACCAGAAGACCCGGCACCGCGAGGCACGCCTCTTCCGCGATGGCCCGCATCTCATCCTCGGCCATCGTCTCGTACGCTTCATACTCGATGCCGGTGACCGCGCGACCGTCGTTCACATCGCGCACGGTGCCGAGGAAGAGCGAGGTCGCGCCGATGCCGGCATCGGCCACCTGGGCGAGCAGCGCGGTGATGTCGATGACATCGCTGACGATCGCGACATGACGGACGCCGGTCGCACGATCGTCGGCGGTCGACGCGTCATCCGCCGCCGACCGCAATGCGGAGGCACCGGAGCCAGACACGTCAGCCACCGGCCACGGGCGGTATCAGTGCGACCTCGTCGCCCGCCTGGATGGTGGCGTCGGCGGCAGCCCACTTGCGGTTGAGCGCGACAAGCGGCTGTGCTGGCAGCCGCGAACCGCCAGGAAGCGCACGCAGCGATTCCACGAGCGACGCGACATCGCACGGCGCGCCAACCGGCGCGATCAGCCTGCGTGTGCCGAACGCGTCGGCGTACGAGGCGAAGAGAAGGACGGGTATGCTCATGCTATGGCGAAAGATAGCGCACGATCGCGTGATGCGTTCCCGATCGGGCGTGCGGCTGAAATCCCAAGACCCCGCGACATGACATCACGGGGTCTTCAAACTTCCGCTGCGGCAGGGGCGGCGAGCTCAAGCCTCGTACAGCTCTTCGGCGTCTTCGTCATCGAACGCGGAGATGTCCACGCCGGCCACCATGGCGCGTAACTCCTTGGAGGGCTTGAACACAGGGACTGGGCGAGCAGAGACTTCCACGGGTGAACCCGTGCGCGGATTGCGCGCCATGCGCGTCTTGCGCTGCCGAATCTTGAACGTGCCGAACCCACGCACTTCGATGTTCTTCTGTTCCTGTAACGCATCCTTGATTGCGTCCAGAAACGCATCGACGACGCGCGCGCAGTCTTTCTTCGAGATCGTCGGGCCGGCCGTCCGCGCAATCCGCGCCGTGACGTTCTCCACCAGATCGGCTTTCGTCATGGGCTCCACCAAGAGGTGCAACGCGCGTCGGCGGGGAGTCGTGACGCGGCGTTTCCAAGGTCCGAACGTATGACCTTAGTGCTTATGAGTCAAGCGGTTGGGTCACTTTCTCTCGACGCGCACGCAAGGCCGAAAGAAACTGATCGAACAGCGGAACGGCATCGTGCGGCCCGGGTGCGGCTTCCGGATGGTATTGCACGGCAAAGATCGGCAGGGTTCGGTGCCGCAGCCCTTCAACCGTGTTGTCGTTGAGGTTCACGTGCGTGACCACGAGGTCGGGCGCGCCGGTGACCCCATCCGCCGAGCCTGCAACCGCAAAGCCGTGGTTTTGCGCGGTGATAAGCACCTTGCCGGTGGCCAGATCCTTCACCGGCTGATTTCCGCCCCGATGCCCATACGGCATCTTGGTGGTATGACCGCCGAAGGTGAGCCCCAGCAGCTGGTGGCCGAGGCAAATGCCAAACATCGGCACCTGCTGTTCCGCGATCTCGCGAATGGCGCCGGGCGCGTACGTCACCGCTTCCGGGTCGCCCGGACCGTTCGACAGAAAGACGCCGTCAGGCTGCATGGCCAGCACGGCGGCTGCGGTGGTGTTTGACGGGACCACCGTGACGCGACAGTCGTGGGCGTCGAGCAGGCGCAGGATGTTGGACTTGATGCCGTAGTCGTAGGCGACGACGTGAAACGGCGCCTGCGCGTTACCCCACTCGTACGGTTCGCGCGTGGAGACGACCGACGCCAGGTCGAGCCCGGACATGCTCGGGCAGGCATCGAGTGCCGCCAGCGCCTCCCGCGTGGGCGCATCACCCGGCGCGATGACGCCGCGCATGACGCCGGCCGCGCGCAAATGCTTGGTCAACCGACGCGTGTCCACTTCCGTCAGCGCCGGCACGTTGTGCTCGGCCAGCCACTCGCGCAGCCCGCCGGTGGCGCGCCAGTTGGAGTAGGTGGACGACAGCTCGCGCACAACGATGCCGGACACCTGCGGGCGCGCGGACTCGGGATCTTCGGTGTTGACGCCGTAGTTGCCGATCTGCGTCGCGGTCATGACGACGATCTGCTCGCGATACGAGGGGTCGGTGAAGACTTCCTGGTACCCGGTCATGTTGGTCGTGAAGACCACTTCGGCCACGGTCGGCGCAAGCGCCCCGACGAGCCGGCCATGAAAAAGGGTTCCGTCCTCGAGGAGGAGAAACCCCTTTGTCGACTGCGTGCTCACGTGGGCGTTTACGGCTTGCTTGGTGGAGTCGTCGGCGGCGCGACTGGCGTTGCACCGGCCGGCTGCTGTGTGAGCGGTGCAGCGGGCGCCGCGGCAGGATTGCCACCGGCCGGTGGCGCGGCGGCTGGCGGTGTGCTGGTGCCCAGCTTATCGAGCACTGAGGTGGGCGCCGTGCTGCGCGTGGACATCAGCTGCAGGACGAACGCCAGTCCGAGGAAGATGCCGCCACACCACCAGCTGGCCTGTGTGAGCAGGTTGCCGGCCTGACGCGTGCCGATGACCGAATCGGCCGAAGAGCTGGCGCCGCCGAAGCTGGCTGCGAGACCGCCGCCCTTGCCCGACTGCAGCAGAATGGCGACGCAGAGCACGAGCGCGTCGATGATCAGAAGGACCAGGAGAAACGTGTACATGGCACGGGGTCGAAGACGCCGCCGAGGCAGCGAGAATACGCAGGAGTCAGCCGTGAAAGATCACGACCTGCCGCGCCGGATTCAAGCCCATCACCCGAACGCGTTCAACTGCCGCAACGCCGGCGGCGCGGCGGTTCGTGTGTGAGATATCGTCGCACAGCGATCCGCTCAGCTGCGGACGATGCTGCTCCAGGCGTCGGGATCGAGCGACGCGCCGCCCACCAGCAGGCCGTCCACGTCCGGGGCGGAGAGGAGCGTGCCGGCGTTGCCGCGGTTGACCGAACCGCCGTAGAGGATCGGTACACCGGCGGCAGCCCGCTCGTCGAGCCGGGTGGCCAGCGCGCGCCGGAGCACCCCGTGAATGTCGCTGGCGTCTTCGGGCGTGGCGGTGCGACCGGTGCCGATGGCCCACACGGGTTCGTAGGCGAGCATCATCCCGGCCACGGCCTGATCGTCAAGCTCCGCGATCGCTGCCGCAAACTGACGCTCGACCACCGATGCCGTGGTCCCTGCCTCGCGTTCGGCCAGGGTCTCGCCAACGCAGAGCATCGGGATGAGACGGGCCTGCGCGATGAGCGCACACTTCCTGGTGGTCGACTCGTCGGTTTCGCCAAACACGTGACGCCGCTCCGAGTGCCCGACGAGGACAACGCGCGCGCCGGCGTCGCGTACCATGAGCACCGAGTTCTCGCCCGTGTAGGCGCCCTGCGGTTCGCTGTAGACGTTCTGCGCGCCGACCCAGATGTCCGGACGGTCCTTGAGCGAGTCGGCCACGGTGGTCAGCGTGATCGCCGAGGGGAAGAAGATCAGGGTACGATCCTGCTGTCGCGGCGTCTGCGCGAGGAAGCGTTGCAGAAACTGCTTCGCGTCGGTCGGTCCGTGATTCAGCTTCCAGTTGGCGGCGAAAACAGGCTTGCGATGCATGATCGGTTTGACGGTCAGATGGAGTCGAGGGCAGTGACGCCGGGGAGCGGTTTACCTTCGAGGAATTCGAGGGATGCGCCGCCTCCGGTGGAAACGTGCGACATGCGGGATTCGAGACCGGCTTCGGCAACGGCGGCAGCCGAGTCGCCACCGCCGATGATGGTGGTGGCGCCGTCGTCCGTCGCGCCGGCCATCGCGTCGGCGATGGAACGTGTGCCGCCATCGAACGGTGGCTTCTCGAAGACGCCCATCGGGCCATTCCAGAGCACCGTTTTGGCCGTGCCGACAATCGACGCAAACGACATGATCGTCATCGGGCCGATATCGAACATCGCTTCGTCCGCGGGAATGGCGTCACGCGGCACGACGTGCGCCGCATCGCCTGCATCCATGCTCGTTGACACGAATGCGTCCGTGGGAAGCACGAGCGTTGGGCCGGCGCGCTCGAGCAAGTCCTTCGCCATCTCGACCCGATCGGGTTCGACCAGGGACTTGCCGGTCTCCAGGCCCATCGCCTGAAAGAACGTGCACGCCATCGCGCCGCCGATCAGCAGGTAATCGACCTTGGGGAGCAGCGCTTCGACGACATCGATCTTGCCGGAAATCTTGGAGCCGCCGAGGATGGCGACGAACGGACGCTCGGGCGCCGAGAGCGCGCCACCCAGATAGGCGAGTTCCTTCTCCATCAACAGGCCGGCAACGGCCGGCTTGCAGTAGTGCGCGACGCCGGCCGTGCTCGCGTGCGCGCGATGTGCAGCGCCAAACGCATCGTTGACGTAGAAATCGCCGAGCTGCGCCAACTGCTGCGAAAGCGCGTCGTCGTTCGTCTCCTCGCCGGCGAGAAAGCGCGTGTTCTCGAGAAGCAATGTTTCACCGGGCGCCAACGCCTTCGTTGCAGCAACGGCCGTGTCCCCGATCGTTTCGCCAAGGAAGGTCACCGGCGTGTCGAGCAGTTCATGCAGACGCACGGCGACGGGCGCGAGCGAGTACTTCGCTTCCGGCGCGCCCTTGGGACGTCCGAAGTGTGCGAGCAGCACCACGCTCGCGCCACCATCGAGCAACAGGTTGATGGTCGGCAGCGCTGCGGCGATGCGCGTGTCGTCGCTCACCGCGCCGGTGTCATCAAGCGGCACATTGAAGTCCACGCGCACGAGGGCGCGACGGCCCTTGAGGTCCGCCGCGGAGAGATCCTTGATCGAGCGCGTCTTCATAAGGGAATTACGCGGGGAATGTGGCAGGGGATCAGTCAGGGAAATGTGCGCGAGCCCCGGCACGTTGGTACCGGGGCTCGCGATGTCGCATGAAACGAGCGTGAACCGACAGAGTGTCGCGCGTGCGGTGCGCGCGCGGGTGCGACTACAGCCGGGCGCCGATGAAGCGCAGCAGGTCGACGCAGCGAGACGAGTATCCCCACTCGTTGTCGTACCAACCGGACACCTTCACCAGCGTGCCGTCGATGACGATGGTGCTCAGCGCGTCGAGCGTGCAGGAGTGCGGGTTGCCGATGTAGTCGACGGAGACCAGCGGCACTTCGCTGTAGTCGAGTATGCCGGCCAATGCCCCCGACGCCGCGGCCGCCTTGAAGGTCGCGTTCACGTCTTCCTTGCTCGTCGCGCGTTCCACGACGCAGGTGAGATCGGTGAGGGAGACATCGGGCGTCGGCACGCGGATGGCAATGCCGTCGATCTTGCCCTTCACTTCCGGAATGACGAGCGACGTCGCTTTGGCCGCACCGGTGGATGTCGGGATCATCGAGATCGCCGCGGCGCGCGCACGACGCAGATCCTTGTGCGGCAGGTCGAGAATGGACTGGTCGTTGGTGTAGCTGTGGATCGTGACCATCGTGCCGTGCACGAAACCGAAGTTGTCGCGAATGACCTTCACCATGGGCACGAGACAGTTGGTCGTGCACGACGCGTTGGAGACGATGTGGTGATTGGCCGGATCGTACTTGTCGCTGTTGACGCCCATCACGATGGTGATGTCTTCGCCGGTGGCGGGGGCTGAGATCACGACCTTGCGTGCGCCCGCGTCCATGTGCTTGGCGGCATCGGCGCGAGCGGTGAAGCGGCCCGTCGACTCGAGCACGATGTCAACGCCGAGCTCCTTCCACGGCAACTTGCTCGGCTCACGTTCCGCGATGATCCGAATCCGATCGCCATCGATCGTGATGCTTTCGGCGTCGTGCGCTACTTTGCCGGCGTACTGTCCGTGCACGGAGTCGTACTTGAACAGGTGCGCGAGGGTGGCGGTGTCGGTGAGGTCGTTGATGCCGACGAAGTCGATGTCAGCAACGCCCTGCTGCTTTGCAGCACGAAGCACCTGACGGCCGATGCGGCCGAAGCCGTTGATGCCTACGCGAATGGCCATTCGTATCAGTCCCGGTCGGGGTCGAAGTCGAAATCGGAACGGTCGCCTGGATCCGGCGCCCTTCCGAACGTCACATAGCTGATGATGCGTGCGCCACCTTCGGTGAGCGCCTGTGCCGCGGCATTGAGCGTCGCGGCCGTGGTGATGACATCGTCCACCAACACCACGTGCGTCCCGCGCAGCGCGCCGAGCGAATTCACGCTCGTTGCAAAGGCCCGGGAAACGTTGCTCGTCCTCTCGGACGGTGTCAACCGCACTTGCGACTGCGTGTCACGCGTGCGCTGCAGCACGGTTCGCCACACGGGGATGTTCCAGTGCGGAGCGAGCGCGGTGGCCAAACGCTCCGCCTGATTGTAGCCACGTTCACGCTCTCGTGTGCGTGAGAGCGGTAACGGGACGAGCGCGGTCCGTTCCTCCACCACGTCCGGCGGCAGGTCGACGCGCGCCAGACGCTCGGCCATGGGGCGCGCGACATCGGGCCAGCCGCCGTACTTGAGCGCATGCACCATCTCGGCGCCGGTTCCCGAATCCATGCGACAGACGGATCGCACCACGCGCACGTAGCTGGGCAAGCGTGCACACCAGCGACAGGACGGCAAGGCGACCGCGGCAGCAGGCTTCGAGACATCCGTCGCGCGAGCCTCCGCGCCAGCGGTGGCGCGTCCACGAGCGGCGGTGTTGCCCGGTAGCGGCGCATACACCGAGAGCCGCGGATGTCCGCACCGCGCGCATGTCGGATTGGGCAGGGGAACGAGCCGCGCAAGGCAGGAGGGACAGACGATGCCGTGGCGATCAGGGGTGTGCAGCACTCGGCAGATCGCACACGCGGATGGGAAGAGAAACTGCGCCACGCCGGAGAGCAGCGCGCGCGCGCGGGTCGTCACCGCATCGCTGCCGCTGCCCGTGCCACCGTTGGTGGTGCTGCTGTTCATGAGGACGTCTCAGGCGACTCGACGGCTCGCCACATCGCGTCAAGTGAGGGCTCCGCGTCAAACCAGACACGAAAGGCCTCGGCGCCCTGCTCCACCAGCATGCGCAGTCCATCGTCCGCACGCAGACCGCAGGCCCGTGCTGCGCGCACCCAGGACGTCGCACCGCGACGGTACACGAGATCGAAGACGGCCGCGTCCGATGGAAGGAGTGTCGGATCGACGGGCATCAGGTCGTCGCGCATGCCAACGGGTGTCGCGTTGACGACCAGGGCTACGCCGTCGACGGCCGCCTCGGCATGCGCGACAATGGCTATCGTCACGCGCACGCGATCGGCGAGCGCCCGGGCACGATCCGGCGTGCGGGCGGCAACACGAATCTCGCTGCAGCCACAGAGCTCGAGTGCGACGAGTGCCGCTGCCGCTGAGCCACCCGCGCCAAGCAGTGCGACTGGCCGTCCGCTCAATCCGCCTGGACACAACGCTCGCAGCGTGGCCTGCACGCCCGCGACATCGGTGTTGTGTCCGCAGAGGACACCCTGCTCATGCCAGAACGTGTTGACCGCGCCAAGGCGGTCGGCGAGTGGTGAGGGTCGCGCGGTCGCGACGAACACGGCTTCCTTGTGCGGCATCGTCACGTTGCCGCCCATCCCGACCCGCGCGAATTCCGCGAGCGTCTCGGACAACTGCACGGCCGCGACGTCTTGTGGCACGTAGCGCACCGTGCGCCCGGCAGCCGCCAGCGCTGCGCCCTGCATGGCGGGCGAGAGCGATTGCGCCACGGGCTGACCAATGATGACCAACGACGTCGGCGGCGTCGCGGCTCGGATCAGACGGTCGATATGAACGCCGACGTGTGCATCACGCCTGGGGGCGCGATCGGTCCGCTTCAACGCGATCGAGAATGCCGCCGATCTCGCGTTCGAGCTCGTCGAAGGTCGCCCGATACACATCGAGATCTCCGCCGAACGGATCGCTCACGGGTCGACCATTCCCGGCGCCGCCCGCGTACGCCGTGAGCAACCAGCTTCGCTCCATCCCGCCGAGGGCTTCCACGCGATCGAGATGATGCGGTCCCATCGCCAGAATGAGATCCGCGATGGAGACAATTTCGGGCGAGAGCTGGCGCGCGCGATGCTCGCCCAGATCGATGCCGTGCTCCATTGCCACCAGCAGAGAACCGTCGGATGCGGGCGCATCGGGCCAGGCGCTCGTACCGGCACTCTCCACCTCGAGGTCGGTGAGCGCGCGATCGGCAATCAGTCGTCGCGCAATCCCTTCGGCGAGCGGACTGCGGCAGGTGTTGCCCGTGCAGACAAAGAGCAGGCGCATGAGAGGTCGACGATCGCTCGGTTAACGCTCGAATGAAGTTCGAAGGACGCTCGAAGAACGCTCGACGGCTCTCATGTATCGCCGACGAGCGAAGGTACGCATTCGCGCAACACACTCGCCGACAGTACACCGGGCCGAATGACGCGCGGGCGCCGTCCGGTGCAGTCGACGACGGTCGAGGCCGACGACGGCGACAGTCGTCCACCATCGAGCACGTGCAGCAGGCCGCGATGAATTGCGTCAGGCCACTGCTCCACAATTTCGGCAGCGGTCATCGCAGGCGGTACCCCGGGTCGATTGGCGCTGGTGCTCGTGATCGGCTCGCCGTACGCGGCGAGCAGGCGCTGCAATCCGGGGTGCGGTGTCCACCGAACGGCGACACCGCCCTCAGGGCCACGCAATCGTTCGGGGACGCGTTGATCGCCGCCGGACAGCACGAGCGTGAGGGGGCCGGGCCAGAATCGCGCGGAGAGGTGGGCCGCGTACGTGGGCAGCCGCAGATCGAGTCGCGCAATCTGCGAGGGGTGTCCGATGAGCATCAGAAACGGCTTGCCGGGCGGCCGTCCCTTCATCTGTACCAGCGACTCGACGCTTTCGTGGTCCACCGCCGTACCAAATCCGTAGACGGTCTCCGTGGGATAGGCGAGTACGCGCTTGTTGCTGAGGTGCGCGATGACCTCTCGCAGCGCGGCGTCAACTTCCGCCGGTGACCAAAACGGCGTGGTCAGTGAGGCCAGAGTCATCGTCTGCCCACCGATGGCGCGGCTGAATCAAGACGCGCGCTCATTCGGCGAGCAGGCTGAGCGCATCGGCGCGCGCGAAATCTGCTTCTTCGGTGATCTTGAGACCGCGTTCGCTCCCGCGCACCACGACCACGGGAAGCCCGAGTCGTTCGAGGAGAAACGCATCATCGGTGGCGCCCACCCGCGCTTCGCGGGCGGCGATGTGCGCGCGCTCCAATAGCTCGCGCGGAAAGGCCTGTGGTGTCTGCGCGCGCCAAAGACCGGTGCGATCAACCGTGCGCACGATGCGGCCGTCGGCATCCACTTGCTTGAGCGTGTCGACGACGGGCAACGCGGCGATCGCCCCGTGGCCTTTGCGCGCTTCCGCGATGACGCGATCGATCGTGGCGTCGGTGACCAGCGGTCGAGCAGCGTCGTGCACCACGGCGATGACGACGTCCTCGGGCAGGTCTTCCAGGCCGTTGATGACGCTGTCGTGGCGTTCGCGTCCACCGGTGGAGACGAGCAGGCGATCGACGTCGCACTGAAAGAGCCATGGTGGCGGGTCGGCGGCGTAGGCCTTGGGAAGCACAACCACCACAATCGCGACGTCGGGGCGCGCCATGAAAGCCTGCACACTGTGCAGCAGCGCCGGCTTGCCGGCGACCCAGCGGAACTGCTTGAGCTCACCGCCACCTGTACGCGAGCCGGAGCCGCCGGCCACGATGACCACGCCGACATCGCGCACGATGCCGTCATCGGTGTGACGCGTCTCGTCGCCGCGCGATGTGACGACCGGTGGTGGAATGATGCGACGTGGGGTTGGTACCGCGGCGTCGCTCGTCGATGCGCGCATGGACTCACTCGTCGGATCACCGGTCGCATCACCCATGGGGCGACTCATTCGCGCGCACCCGTGCGTTCGAGACTCGCGTCCGACCGACTCGTGCTGGCCTTCTCCGATTTCCTGTCGTTCGTTTTGCCGACGGTGCGCTGCAGGACATCCTGCAATGTACGCACGCCGATCACCTCGATGTCGCCGGGCACCCGTCGCGGAATTGCACGGTCCGAAAGGAAGGCCTGCGTCATGCCAAGCTTCGCCGCTTCGGCCAAACGACGTTCGGCCTGCGAGACCGGGCGCACTTCCCCGCCAAGTCCGAGTTCGCCGAGGAAGATGGCGCGCGATGGAAGAGGTTTGTCGACGACGCTGGAGGCGAGCGCGGCGCAGATGGCCAGATCGACCGCCGGTTCCTGCACGCGCAGGCCGCCCACGATGTTGCAGAAGACATCGAGCTGCGCGCAGGAGAAGCCACCGCGTTTGTCGAGGACAGCGAGGAGGAGTGCCAGTCGGCGTGAATCGATACCGGAGGCCACGCGTTGCGGCGTGCCGAAGCCGGCGCGTGCGGCGAGCGCCTGCACTTCGACGAGCACCGGTCGCGTGCCCTCCAGCAGGGCACAGACCGCGCTGCCGCTGGCGACATCGTTGCGATCGCCAACGAACAGCGCCGACGGGTTTTCGACCGGTATGAGGCCCGTTGGCACCATGCGGAAGACGCCGATCTCGTCGACCGAGCCGAAGCGGTTCTTGGTGGCGCGTAGGACGCGGTGATCGAGGGTGCCATCGCCTTCGAAGTAGAGGACGGTGTCGACGATGTGTTCGAGCGTCTTGGGACCGGCGATGCCACCGCCTTTGGTGACATGCCCGATGACGAAGACCGTCGTGCCCGATTCCTTGGCGAAGCGCATCAGTCGTGCGGCGCACTCGCGCACCTGCCCCACGTTGCCCGGTGCGCCTTCCAGGAGTTCGGTGTGCACTGTCTGGATGGAGTCGACAATGAGCGCGTGGATGCGTTTCCCGTTCGCGCCGACGTGCGCTGCGGTGGCCAGAATCGCTTCCAGCGACGTTTCGGTGAGCAGTGCGACGGCGGTAGCGTCTTCGCTCAAGCGGTCGGCGCGGAGCTTCACCTGCAGCGCGGACTCTTCGCCCGAGACGTAGAGCGTGCTGTGCCCTGCCGCTTCGAGTCGCGCCGCGACCTGGAGCAACAGCGTGCTCTTGCCGATGCCGGGTTCGCCGCCGACGAGCACCATGCTGCCGGGCACGATACCGCCGCCCAGGACGAAGTCGAACTCGTTGAGCCCCGTGCGCCAGCGATGCGTTTCGGCGCCGGTGACGTTGCCCAGTTGGACCGTGGCCCTGGCGTGTCCAACGACCGCGCGCGCGGCCGATCGCTTGCTGGTGGTGGCCGCGACCGGTTCTTCGGCGAGCGTGTTCCAGGCGTTGCAGCTTTCGCAGCGGCCAGCCCACTTGGGTGATTCAGCGCCGCACTCGGAGCAGCGATAGACCGTACGAGCCTTGGCCATCAGTACGGTGGCCCGTAGTCGTCCGGTCCCTTCACGAGTTTCGGGCCACTGGAGGGTCCGAAGTCGCCGGGCGGCTGACGATTGGAGAAGTTGTCGAAGCGCGTGTACTGCTTGTGGAAGAAGAGACGGATGTTGCCGGTCGGTCCGTTGCGCTGTTTGCCGATGATGATCTCGGCTTTCCCTTCGAGCGTCGGGTCTTTCAGGCGGCCGGTCTCGTCACGCTCGCCGTACACTTCCTGCCGGAAGATGAACATGATGACGTCGGCGTCCTGCTCGATGGCGCCCGATTCGCGAAGGTCGGAGAGCTGCGGGCGACCTTTGTCGTCACCCGTGCGTTGTTCCGGCGCGCGTGAGAGCTGCGAGAGCGCGATGACGGGCACTCCCAGTTCTTTCGCGAGCCCTTTGAGTCCGCGCGAGATCTGCGACACTTCCTGCTGTCGGTTCTCGGAGTTGGCCGGCCCGCTCATCAGCTGCAGGTAGTCCACCATGATGAGACCGATGTCGTGATCGGCCTTGAGGCGGCGGGCCTTGGCGCGCATTTCGAGCAGCGTGATGCCGGGTGTGTCGTCGATGAAAATTGGCGCATGCGACAGGATACCAGCGGCCTGCGCCAAACGTGGCATCGATTCATCGAGCGCCCTACCACCTTTACGCAGCGCCTGCGCATCGATGAGTGCTTCGCTGGCCAGCATACGCTGCACCAGCGACTCCTTGCTCATTTCGAGCGAGAAAAAGGCGACGCCGGTTTTGGCCGTGATGGCGGCGTGCTGCGCGATGTTGAGCGTGAAGGCAGTTTTTCCCATCGACGGTCGCGCGGCGATGATGACGAGGTCGGCCGGCTGAAAACCCGACGTCAGGTTGTCCAGATCGTGGAAGCCGCTGGGGACGCCGGTGATCGCCGACTCATGCTGCGCCAGCTTTTCCAGCTTCTCCATCGCCGGCCAGAGCAGCTCTTTGATGCGCGAGAAGCCGCTCCGTTCCTTCGATTGCCCGAGTGAAAAAATGCGCGACTCGGCGAGATCGAGCAGCTCGCTGGCCGTGGTGCGTCCTTCGAAGGCTTCGCCGACGATTTCGGTGGAGACTTCGATGAGCCGACGCAACAGCGCCTTCTCGCGCACGATGCGCGCGTGATACTCGACGTTGGCGACGGTCGGCACCGCGTCGAGCAGGAAGGCGAGATACTCGCGCCCACCGGAGCCTTCCAGTTCGCCGCGCCGTTCGAGTTCATCGGCGAGCGTGAGCGGATCGACGGCCCCACCGCGTTCCGTGATCGAGAACATCGCGCGAAACAGGCGGCGATGCCCTTCGCGATAGAACATCGTGTCGTCCACGAACTCCGCGGCGCGCATCGCGGCGTCGGCATCGAGCAGCATCGCGCCGAGTACCGCCTGCTCCGCTTCCTCCGACCAGGGCGGACGACGCTCTTTGTACGGATCGCGCGGCGCTGGCGAGTTCGAGCCGGCGGGAACGGGAAGATTGGTCATCGCGAACGGAACTCAGACACCGGTGTCGGTCGTGGGAAAGGCGATGCGGGACGCATCGAGAATGCGACGCGCCAGCTTGACGTCTTCCCACGCTGGGCGCTTCCACGACTCGTTGCGTAGCAGCGCCGCCGGATGGTATGTGACGATGAGCGGAATACCGTGAAAACGATGGATCTGGCCGCGCAGTTTGCCGATCGGCGTGGTGGTCTGCAAAAGTGTTTGTGCGGCGAAACGTCCCAGCGCGAGAATGACGCGCGGCTTCACGAGTTCGAGTTGACGCAGCAGGAATGGCTGACAGGCGTGCACCTCGTTCGGGAGCGGATCGCGATTGCCCGGCGGGCGATGCTTGAGCACGTTGCAGATGTAAACCGACTCGCGCGACAGCTGGATCGCGCCAAGAATCTTTGTCAGCAGCTGTCCCGCGTCGCCGACAAACGGACGACCGAGCAGGTCTTCGTTTGCGCCCGGTGCTTCACCGACGCACAGAAACTCCGCGTTCGGATCGCCTTCGCCGGGAACGGCGTTCGTGGCTGTCGTGTGCAGCGCGCAGGCCGTGCACGCTCGCGCGGCGTCCGCGATGGCCTCGAGCGACGCAAGCGATGATGCCGCATCGACGCGTCGTGGCGCGTCCACCCCATCCAAAGGCGCGCCGACACTCACACCGTTCGGCAGCTCCAACTCGGCGAGCCACGCGGGCAATGGTTCGTCGCCACCCACCTGCGTCGGTGCCGACGAGGGCGCATCATGCCGCAGCACATCGCGCCAGTTGCTCGTCGCGGCCGGATCGAAGCGCACTTGAGGCTCAGGCGGCGGTGTCGGCGCGACGGGGGTCGGCGCGACGGGGGTCGGCGCGACGGGGGGCGGCGCGACGGGGGTCGGCGCGACGGGGGTCGGCGACGCCTCAGCGACCCGCGCCGGTGCCTCGAGGGCACCCGCAGACGGCTCGCTCCGGGACGCGCGTGGCTGGCGCGGTGCCGTGCCCGTGCGCGCACCGAGCATCGACAGCACATCTTCGACCGGCATCCCATCGAGCACCAGCTCCGACTCGCCGAGTTCGCGGCGCTGTTCGAGGTAGCGACGCAGACGATCGTTAGCGTTCACGACGAAGTTCCTCCACCCGATCGAGAATCGCGTCTGCGACATCGCGCTTGGACAGGAGCGGCAACTCGGTCGCGCTGCCGTCCGCAGCGAGAATCGTCACGCGATTGGTGGACACGCCGAAGCCCGCGCCCTCTTCGGTTGCGTCATTCAGCACGGCGAGATCGAGCCCCTTGTCCACCAACTTGCGCTGGCCCTCACGACGCGGATCACCCGTCTCCAACGCAAAGCCCACGGCGATCATGCCGGCGGGTCGCAACGCGCGTGTCGTCTGCAGAATGTCCGGCGTGCCGATCAGCGCGAGCCTGTCCGGACGTTCCGCCTTTTTGAGCTTGTGCGAGCTTGGCGCGGCCGCCGTAAAGTCGGCCGGCGCGGCGGCCATCACCAGCACGTCGCATGAGGCGATCTCAATGGCCACGGCGTCGAGCATCTGCTGCGTCGTCTCCACCGACACGACGCGTACACCGATGGGCGCGGCCACTTCGAGCGGGCCGGCCACCAGCGTCACCTCAGCACCGCGACGCCAGGCTGCGGCTGCGATCTCCACACCCATGCGTCCGGACGAGCGATTGGAGAGGAAACGCACGGGGTCCACGGGCTCGCGCGTGGGGCCCGCCGTGACCAGCACGCGCGCGCCACGCAGCGACGATCTGGAGTCTGACATCACGCTCGGGGAGGTCTCCGCACCGAACGCGGTATTTGCGCTCGCGATCGGGCTCGACTGCGCGGAGCGCGTTTCGAGCAGTCGCGCTGCATGCGCAAGAATCGTCTCCGGCTCGGGCATCCGTCCGGGACCGCTCCCTTCGCCAACGGCGAGGTTGCCGTCGTCCGGATCAAGCACGTGATACCCGATGCGCCGCGCCGCGGCGACGTTCGCTTGCACGGCAGCGTGCGCCCACATGCGATCGTTCATCGCCGGCACGAGCAGCACGGGCGCGTTCGTAGCCAGCAAACACGCGGACAGCAATTCGTCCGCATGCCCGTGCACCGCCCGGGCGAGAAAGTCGGCCGTCGCCGGTGCCACCAGTACGAGGTCGGCCGCGCGCGCCAACCTGATGTGATCGAGCGCGTGTCCGGTCGCGATCAGCGCGCTGTGTACCGATCGTCCGGTGAGCGCTTCGAACGTCACGGCGCCCACGAACTCCAGCGCCGAACGCGTCATGACCACATCGACTTCGGCGCCGCCCTGCGTGAGCAGGCGGGCCAACCAGGCCGCCTTGTACGACGCGATGCCGCCCGTGACTCCAAGCAGGATGCGCTGACGGTCGAAGGGTCGCACGAAGTAGTGGGCGCGGTCGGAGGGCGTGGGGAGATCCCGATCCTCAGGGGCAGAGGCACGACGCCGCGCCGCGACGTGGGGTCGCGGCGCGGCGTCTGAAACGGGCGTGAGGGCGGCCGCTTACGGGTTCTTCCGACGCGGGATCACGCGATACTCGATCTGACCAGACGTGAGCTCTTCGAGTGCACGCGTGGTCAGCTTCTTCTCGTGCAAAGAGCGATCGCGGGGAAACTCGTTGAGCACTCGCGCAAACTTCGCAGCGATGAGCACGCTGAGATACTTGTTGGCCGAATGCTTGGCCACGTCCGTCGGTGTGAAGACCTGCATGGTCAGTCGCCCCTGCTGAAGTCGTTGATTTCCTGTTCGAGCTGCGCGATCAATGCTTCCACCTGCGCCTCGACCTCGTGCACCCGGTCGTGACGCAATCCTTCCGCATCGATGATCGCACTCACCTGATCCACGGCGCGTTCCAGATCGTCGTTCACCACCACGTAGTGGTAGCGGCCAACCTCACCCAGTTCCGCGCGCGCGTTGCGCAGGCGCACGAGCAAACGCTCGCGACTCTCGCTTTTTCGTCCCGCCAGTCGAGCCTTGAGCACCTCACCCGAGGGTGGAAGCACAAAGATCAGCACCGTGTCCACAAACGCGGCCGCGAACTGCCGCGCGCCCTGCACATCGATATCCATGAGCACGTGCTGTCCGGTGCTCAGCACGCGCACCACCTCGGACCGCAGCGTGCCGTAGTAGAAACCATGCACCTCCGCCCACTCGGCGAACTCCCCCGCGTCACGTGCACGCAGAAAGGTCTCGTTCTTCATGAAGCGGTAGTCGCGACCGTCCACCTCACCTTCGCGAGGCGGACGCGTGGTGCAGCTAACAGAATAACCCACATCCGCCCGCCGCTCCAGCAAGCGCCTCGCAATCGACGTCTTTCCGCCCCCCGAGGGGGCAGACAGAATGACCGGAAAGGGACTCATTCGAGGTTCTCGACCTGCTCGCGGATCCGCTCCAACTCCTCCTTCACCGTGACCACCTCGTGCAGGATCTCGGCGTCAGCGCCTTTGCTACCGGTGGTGTTGGCCTCGCGCAGCATCTCCTGGAGGAGAAAACCGAGTCGCTTGCCCACCGGCTCTCCGCCACGGTCGGCGAGCGCGGCCCGAAACGCGGCCACATGTGACCGAAAGCGGTCCATCTCCTCGCTCACGTCGAGGCGGTCGGCCAGAATCGCGATCTCCTGCGCGATACGCTGCTCGTCGGTGGCCAGCCCCTCGGTGAGGGTGCGAACCGCCGCGCGGAGACGATCCCGTTGCGCGACCAGGCGGAGCGGCGCGCGAGCGGCGATTCGATCGAGTGACGCGGCCACGACGTCCAGCCGCTGCAGCAGCACCTCGGCGAGTCGCGTTCCCTCGTCTTCTCGGGTGCGCCCCAACCCTTCGAGGGCTCGCTCGACGATCGCCACCAGCTCCGCGACCGTGCCGACGTCGTCGTCGGCCCTCGGCGTCGCAATCACATCCGGCAGGCGCAGCACCGTGGCCACGTCCACGCCGCCGTCGAGCGCGAATTGTGCCTGCAGTGCGCGCAACTGCGCGACGACGCGCCCAAAACGTTCTTCGTCGATGACCGCGCCGGCGCCGGGAACGCGCTCGAGACGCGCCGACAACGTCACGTGACCGCGACTGACACGCAGGCGCATCGCCTCGCGGACGTCGGTCTCCCAGCGTGCGTAGATGTCGGGAAGCTTGATGCTCGGTGAGAAGAACCGGTGGTTCACCGTGCGCACTTCGACGCTCACGCGCGCCGAACCGACGATGCCATCTGCCTGGCCGAAGCCCGTCATGGAACGAATCATTCAGTCGGCAATGAAACGTGAGGTGCGAGAGCCGTCAATTGAAGAACTCCCAGCGGACGCCGTACATCTGCACGGAGGGCGGCATCTTCAATCCGGGAATCTGTTCGTAGTCGCCACCGGTGAGGTTGCGATAGAGATAAAAGAGTGTCGCACGCTGGATGCGGATCTCGACGAGACCACTGAGCACGTTGGAGGGCACGGTGTTGCGGATAGCGGCCGTACCGTCTTCTGCGAGGCCATAGAAGAACGGTACGCCATCGCGACGCTCGTAGATCAGACGCGAGTTGAAGCTGAACTGACCCTTGGGGAACTTGCGCAACCAATCACTCACCAGCGAGAGCTCCGTGCGCACGCTCGTTTGCGGACGTCCGAACTGCGCGGTGTTCCAGCGAATGCCCTGAATGTCGAGCCGCACGTCCTTGTACAGACGTCCGTGTACACCCCCGATGACTGCCGTCGCCGGACCGGCGATCAGTGCAGCCTCGCTCGCGCCAAGAATGGTCGGCGACGCGTAGCTGAGCGTGTCTTCGCGCATGACCCCACCCGAGAGAAACAGGCCGCGCAGGCGCAACCCTGCCTCGGCGCGCGAGGTCGCCGTGGATGCGCGCTCGGTGCTCCTGGTCGGCGATCGAATGCTGTGCGAGAGCGACAGGATCAGCCACGGGATCGGTACGGCGCGACCGGATAGGTCGATGCGTGTCGTGGAGTCGATACCGCGCTGTTCGGCATAGAGGCCGCCGAGGAGTCGCGACGATCCAATGCTCGCGCGCACCGCAGGTGAGTGAAACGTCCGGCCGCCGACGGCGCGCACCCGATTGAGCAGCGAGGCCTGCCACCAGCCGGCGCGATAGCCGATGGCCAGCAGCTGCTGCGAGCGGGAGCGCAGCGAATCGGGCTTGCCAATGGCGACGCTGTCCGTGTCCGACACGACGGACGCCTGCGTCGTGTCCGCGATGCCGTCGAGTCGTGTGGCGAGCACCGAGGCAATCGCCTGCGACCAGAAGCCGGAAATCGTGTCGCCAAAACCGACCCGCAGGTAGCCCTCGCGCCGCGCGCCCTTGAAGGATGGGAGCGAGGTGAAGTCCTCGCGCGCCTCGTGGGCATCGCGATCACGCGTGGTCACGGTGCCGTAGAGGTCGACCGTGAGCAGCTTCCTGGACCAGCCGATCCGTGCGTTGATCACTTGCGCGCTGCCATCGCCGGCGCCGCGCGTCGTGCCCGAGGTGGTGAAGGCGGACACGCGCCCCGTTTGCGTCGCCGCCTGCTGGGCACCGATCTGCAGGATGAACGCGTTACGGAAACGCCGTGCGAAGAGACCGCGAAATCCGTTCGTGTTGCGATCGCCGGTGAAGATGTCGGCCCGCGTGAACGGAATCGTTTTCGTGTAGCTCCAACTGCGCAGCCAAACGCGCACTTCGCCCGCTACGCGTTCGATCATGAGCTCGTCCAGCGTCCACAACGCGACATCGTTGAGATCGAGCACTCCGCCGTTTCGCGCCTCGACAGCGTCCATCTCGATGCCGTCGAGGAACACGCGAACGCGCGCGAAGTCGCCATTGTATGACGCCGTGTGCAACCCGGCCATCCAACTCGATCGGAACGTGGTCGCGCCAGGTACGCGATCGAGCAGGTCGGCGAGGTTGATCGCACCCGACGACAAAATCTGCTTGCGATCGAGCCGCAAGCGGTCTTCGATATCGAACGACGGCGGCGATTCGAACCGCGCGATGGGTGCGCGAACGGTGTCGCCCACGAGAAACGTCCGGATGCTGTCGGTGCGCGCGATCACGCGCGCCTGCATCAGGGAGTCTTCGGGACTGCCGGGCTTCGGCGCGCCTGGAACGACGGGCACCGGCACCGGCACCGCGATGCGCACCGTGTCCTTCTTCGTGGTATCGCGCTTGACCGGAAGTGTATCTCGCTTCGTGCTGTCGGGACGCACCTGTGCCGACAGCCGCTCGCTCATCGCGACGCTGCAGACGGACAACAGGAGCACGACGATAGCAGCGCTCGAAATGGAGCCGAGCCGCCGCAGGCGCTCGCGCGCGAACCGCCAGTTCAACGGGCGCGCGCGCGAACGAACTCGACGAACGTGCCGACCGGTGTTCCCGTGGGACCCTTGGGAATCCAGCCGAGGTCGGTTTGCGAGTACGCGGTGCCCGCAACGTCGAGGTGTGCCCACGGGAAGCCGTCCACGAACTCCTTGAGAAAGAGCGCCGCAGTGATGGAGCCGGCGGCACGCCCACCGGTGTTCTTGAGATCCGCCACGTCCGACTTGATCTGCTCCTTGTACTCATCCCACAGAGGCATCGGCCAACCCGGCTCGCCCGCCGCCGCGCCGGCAGCGATGACGGCGTCGGTGACGCTCTGGTCGGCGCTGAAGACACCGACGGCGTTGTGCCCGAGTCCGATGACGATCGCGCCCGTGAGGGTGGCGGCGTCGAGGGCCACGGCGGGATGGAAGCGCTTGGCGTAAACCAGCAAGTCGGCCAGCACGAGACGACCTTCGGCGTCGGTGTTGATGATCTCGATGGTCTTGCCGTTTGAGGCGCGCACCACGTCGCCCGGCTTGACCGCCGAGCCCGATGGCATGTTGGTCGTCGAGCCAATGATGCCAACCACATTGATGGGCAGCGTCATGCGGCCAATCGCCTCCATCGCGCCCATCACGCCGGCGGCGCCCATCATGTCGTACTTCATCCACTCCATCTCGGGCGCGGGCTTGATGGAGATGCCGCCCGTGTCGAAGCAGAGTCCCTTGCCGATGAGCACCACCGGCGGCGCGTCGGGCGCACCACCACGATGCTCGAGGGCGACGAGGCGGGGCTCTTCGTCCGGCGCACCCTGGGCCACGCACAGGAACGATCCCATGCCCTCAGCGGCCATCTCCGCGCGACCAAGGACCGTCAGCGTCATGCCATGTCGTTCGGCAATCTCGCGGCCCACCTGCACGAACGTCTCCGGCGTACAGACATTGCCCGGCATCATGCCCAATCGCTTGGCGATCGCCTGCCCTTCGGCAACAGCGACGCCAGCCGCAAACGCGGTGCGTGCGCTGTCGGCGTCCGCGATGCACACCGTCGCCGTGGCGAGCGGTGCGCGACGCTCGTTGTCCGGCGGGGGCGTACGCAGATCGGTGTACTCCCAGCTTCCGGCAGCAGCGCCCAATGTGAGTCCTTCCACGGCCTCGCTGTCGGCGTCGGGAAGGAACAGGTGGGCCGAACCGGTGCCCAGCTTCACTGCTTGCCGAATGCCGACGGCCGATGCACGCCGCGCTGTCGCGCGCGTGAGGGGCGCGCTGCCGCGTCCCACCAGCAACAGGCGTTGCACACCCGTCTCACCGCCGACAAGGAGCATCGTCTCGTCGCGTCCACCACGGAAATCGCGACGGGTCAGCGTGCGTCCGATCGCACCTCCCAGTTGAGCGTCCAGCGGCTGCAGCAACGCCGGAACCGTCGGATTCTGCGGCAGCACCACGATGAGCAGCGGCGTGGTGAGGCTGGACGGCGCGTCGTGAGTGGCGAGCAGCGAAATTGGCATGCGGCGTAGGAGCGGCGTGGTGAGTCGGGGGAAAGACGCGAGAGTCGAAGCTAGGGGACGTCATACACGCGCGGCAAGCGATTCGCTCCGTGCACCGGATTCGCGTGGGGTACGCACAAACGCCCGCCCCGCAATGCGCGGAACGGGCGTTTGAAGAACTGGGGCGGGTGGACTCGAACCACCAACCGTCCGATTAACAGTCGGATGCTCTGCCATTGAGCTACACCCCATCACCACTGCATCCCATCACCACTGCATCCCATCGCAACTGCATCCCATCGCAACTGCATCAGGCTGCCGGAGCGGCGCCCTCACAACATATCGGCAGCGCACGCGGCACAACAGCGGGGGGCAGCGCGAAAAAAGAACGCCTAGAAACGCTGTGCGTTGGCGGCCTGCCAGGCCCGCGCCATCGGTCCCGACACGGACTCCGAGAGCAATCCACCGGGTTCCATTTGCGGGTAGATGTCGCCGTAGCTCTTCACGTCCATCGCACTGACGCGCTTGAGGATGAACCACGGCTTGAGTGCCTGCGCTTCATGCAGCCCGGCCGCGCCCAGCACCTCGAAAAAGCTCCTCACGGTTTCCGCGTGATATCGCGCCACCCGCGTGGCCTTGTCGCCGACATGGAGTCCGTTCACCAACGCGGGATCTTGCGTAGCCACACCGGTCGGACACTGGTTCGTGTTGCACCGCAGCGCCTGAATGCAGCCGAGCGCGAACATCATCGCGCGGGCCGCATTACACATGTCGGCGCCCAACGCGACCTTGGTGGCGATCTGGAATCCGGTGTTCACCTTCCCCGACGCGATGACGCGAATGCGATCGCGCAGATTCGCACCAACGAGCGCGTTGTGCACGAACGACAGCCCTTCGTTGAGCGGCGTGCCCACCGAGTCCGAGAACTCGAGTGGCGCTGCACCGGTGCCCCCTTCGCCGCCGTCCACCGTGATGAAGTCGGGCGTGATGCCCGACAGCAACATCGCCTTGACGATACCAAGAAACTCGTGGCGCTTGCCGATGCACAGTTTGAAACCGACGGGTTTGCCACCCGACGCACGTCGCAGTGTCTGCACGAATTCGAGCAGGCCGAGAGGTGTGGAGAATGCAGTGTGCGCCGGCGGGGAGATCACGTCCTTGCCCGGTTCGACACCGCGAATCTCGACGATCTCGCGCGTGAGCTTTTGTGCTGGAAGAATGCCACCGTGACCGGGCTTGGCACCTTGCGAGAGCTTGATCTCGATCATCCGCACGGTTGGCATCGTGGCGCGCCTGGTGAACTCGTCGATACTGAAGTTCCCCTGCTTGTCGCGCGCGCTGAAGTAGCCCGTGCCGATCTGCCAGATGATGTCACCGCCGGGCGAGAGGTGATACGGACTCAATCCACCTTCGCCCGTATTGTGCGCAAAGCCACCGATTTTTGCGCCGCCGTTGAGCGCGAGCACGGCGTTCTTGCTCAACGAACCGTAGCTCATCGCCGACACGTTGAGAATCGATGCGGAGTACGGCAGCGCGCAATCGGGGCCGCCAACGAGCACCCGCGCGTCGGCGGGATCGACATGCACGGGCGCGAGGGAATGATTGATCCACTCGTAGCCGGTCGCATACACGTCACGTTGCGTGCCGAAGGGGAGCGTGTCCACCTCGCCCTTGGCCCGCTGGTAAATGACGGAGCGATCGTTGCGACTGAACGGTTTACCGTCGCTATTCGACTCGATGAAATACTGGTTGATCTCGGGGCGGATCAGCTCTAGCAGATAGCGCATGTGCCCCACAACCGGAAAATTCCGTCGAATGGCCTGTTTCGTTTGCAGTATGTCGGCCACACCGCGCGCGAAGACTGGCACGATGATCGCCAGCGACCAGAGAATCGGCGGCCAGACGCGGGCGACGAGGGCCACCGTTATGACGAGGGCCAGGGAGAGAGCCCAAAAGAGGTTGCGCATGGTGACATGACGCGACGGGTGTCACAAAAGTCACCGGTGGCGTCACGGCGACGGTGGATCCTTCATGCGCGTTTTGGCGACGCCCGTGAGGATGCCGATGCCAACCATGACCAGGCACGCGATCACGATGTAGCGCGTGGAGACGCCGGCGGTGGCCAGTCCCCAGGCGATGCCGCCGACCACGAAGAGCGCGCCCAACAGGTAGATCGGAAATGACATGAGAGGCTCGGCGAGAGACGATTCGACTCTGAGTCATGATGCAATGGCAAGGAGCGTGCCCGTGCCGACTGGAACGTCGGCTGACACAACGCGAACGACCTCGGCGTCTCCGAAGAGAGGCCGAGGTCGTTGGAAATTCCGCGACAGGCGTTCGAGTCTCGCAGTGCCCGGGACGGGGGTCGAACCCGTATGAAGTTGCCTTCGACGGATTTTGAGTCCGTTGCGTCTGCCAGTTCCGCCACCCAGGCGCGCCAACCGCGCGTGCAGCAAGTGTAAACGCCCCTCGCGTGCGACGCCACCGCGGAATGCACCCTCCGACAGCATGCCCGAGTGGGTGACGTTGCTCTGCGGCGACCCTCCACCTGCGTGAGGCTATCGACCATCCCCGGGCGGACGTCCACGCCCCATCGGGCGGCGAGGCAGCATTCCCGTGCTGTCCGGCGGTCCATCGAGCCCGATTCGACGACGCTGCATCTCCTGCATGTTGCGACGCAGCTCGTCCTGCAGCGCGAAATAGCGCGCGCGTTGCGAGGGTGTCAGAAACTTTGCGAGCTCCCGCTGTTCCGCTTCGATCAACTCCACGCGACGACGTTCGAGCTTGGGCAACCTGTCCAGCAGTTCGCCAACGCGAGCCTCATTCACGCGATCGCCGGCCAGCAGCTCCTGTCGTAGCGCAAAGCGGGTGGTCAACTCTTCGTTGCGCACGGCACGTCGTTCGTCCTCCACCCGGCCGGATACGTCACGCAGCTTGACCACCTGCTCATCGTCGAGTTCCAACCGCTGGCGGATGACCTCGTTGATGCGCTCCTGCACACGACGCTCCATCTCAGCGCGCTTCGGTGCCGACAGTCGCGGAGACTGACCAGTCTCACCAGCCTGCACGCCGCTCTGGCGTGCACGGCCACCTACGTGCACCGGCTGCGCGTACGACTCGGTCGCCATCATCGCCGATCCGAGCATCGACGCGGTTGTCGCGACGAGCACCAGGCGCACGATCCGCGTCGGTGCGACGTTCTGTCCTCCGGACTGCCTGACGGCGCCGTTCACGAGCGCACTCATCGTTCCGATCCTCCCGATGGCACAGGCACGATCGGCAAGGTCGGCATCACCTCGCTCGACGTCGCGCCATCCCACTTGTCGATCCGATCGAACATGCGCTGCAACTCGGCATCGGTGTAATCGCTCAGGTCACCCACCGACACCAGCGTGGCGCGTGATGCCGTCGCGCGTGTGGTCGCATCGGCGACGCTGTTCACCGCGAGAGGCGCCGCCGTGCCGTTGGACGTACCGGCCAGTGGAGGTGCGCTGTCGCCCGTGGGACCTCGCATCGGTTCGGCCGCGGCGACGCTGCGCACCGAATCGGCGCGACCGCCATTCAGCAAACCGAATGCGCCGCGCTCCGCGACGACCACCGACAATCCACCGACGGCCACGACACCGAGCACGGCGGCCATCTGCCACATCGGACGACGTGCGCGTGATGACCGAAGCGCCGGAGCCAGCGAAACGACGGGTGGCGCACTGCCTCCACGATTGTCCGTGGTGGCGCTGTGGCGCGCACCCGAACGCTCCAAGCGAAGCGGTGACGGTGTCTGCGTCGCTGTCGGTTGACCCGGCTTGCCGATGAGCGCGACGATCGCGGCGACATCGATGTGCACCGCCTGAGGACGGGCCGCGCGCGCCACACGCAGCAGCGCGACTTCCTGCTGGCACGGCGTGCACTCGCTCAGGTGCATCGTGACGCGAGACAGGTCGGACGCGCTCAGCATCTCCGCGACATAGTCGGGGAGCAAGTCACGAATCTCGGCGTTGTCGCACTCAGTCATCGAGGAACTCCTTCACGGCCCGCATGGCGTTGTGATAATGCACTCGCGCAGCACCTTCGGAGGTATCGAGAATCTCCGCGATCTCCTTGTAGCTGCGTCCCTCCTGCACGCGCAGTGTGAAGACCTCACGCTGCATGCGCGTCAACGACTTGATGGCCAACATCATCCGCTGCGACGACTCATCGGCCACCAGCACATCCAAGGCATCGTACCCCGTCGCGGAGTGCGTCTCGTCCATCTCCACTTCCTTCCCTCGTCGCGCACCTGCACGGCGTCGATCGATCACCAATCGTCGCTCGATCGCGAACAGCCACGTGCGCAGCGAGCTGTCCGAGCGAAACCCGTCCAGTGCCGAGAACGCGCGCACGAACGTATCCTGCACCACCTCATCCACCTCGTCCGTCATGCCAAGTCGCACCGCGAAACGGGCAAGCGCTTGCGCGTGCCGTTGCACAATGGCCGTTGCGGCGCGCTCGTCGCCCTCACGCCATCGTTCGATCAGCGTCCGATCGAGCGACGCATCGTCCTCCCGTTCAGCCTCGATCATACGCTCTGGTGCATTGGACGACGCTCGTCTCCATACGTTAACCTGCCGGCATGCTTGAGATCATCGCGCATCGCGGAGCCTCCCGCGAGTGCCTGGAAAACACCCTGCCCGCTTTCGATCGTGCGCTGGCGCAGGGTGCGGACGGCATTGAGCTGGACGTTCACGCCACCCGCGATGGCAAGATCGTCGTACACCACGACCCGATGGTCCGGCGACGTACCCACACGAAGGGGCCGGCGTCAGTCGCTATCGCCGAGATCGATTTCGAAGCCCTGCACTCCCATCGGCTGCGCGACGGGCAGCTGATTCCTTCCCTGGACGCAGTCCTGGACCTCGTGGGCACACGCGCCACGGTCTACATCGAGGTCAAAGGCCTCGGTATCGAAGATGCCGTCGTCGCCTGCCTCGAACGCCACCCGACCTCCACGGTCGCCGTCCACTCCTTCGATCACCGAATTCCCGTGGCGGTACGCGCACGGCGACCGGGCACGGCAATCGGGCTCCTCAGCGCGAGTTATCCGCTCGACATCGGTGCCATCATTCGTCCGGCCGCCGCCGAGGCGCTCTGGCAGCAGGCGCACCTCATTGACACCGCGCTCATTCGTGAGGCGCACGCGTGCGGGGCGATCGTCATTGCGTGGACGGAGAACGATCCCGCCCACGCCCGAATGCTGCGCGACCTGGGTGTCGATGCGCTGTGCACGGACACCCCGGGTGCCTTACGGGCCGCCCTGTCCGTCTGACACGTCAGGCGGCGTCGGTGGAGGCGGAGGTGGCGGCGGCGGCGGTGCAGCGGCGTCCGGTGCGGCGGACTCCGGAGCGGCGGATTCCGGAGCGGGCGTCGGCGGAGCAACAGGCTCACCAGCGGCCGCACGTTCGGCAGCCAGCTCGGCCTCGAGCTTCCTTGCCTCGGTTTCGCGTTCACGCATCGCGTTCATCAGCCGACTCTTGGCCTCGGCCTCGAGCTCGCCGCCGCTCTCGCTGGCGCGGAACACTGCATAGCCCAGGGCCTCGGCGGCCTTGTCTGCGAGTTCCCGTGCGCGATAGGCGTCGATGCGGAGTTTGCCTTCGTCGAAGACGTCCTGCGCTGCTTTGCCCGCCTTGTCTATCCCCTGCTTGACCTTGTCCCAGATCGCCATGGCTATCTCCGTGAGAGGTGATTGGAAGACCTACGCAGTGCCGTCGCTGGAGTTGCGCGCTGCCGCCACAAGCCGGCGAAAATCGAAAGGCCCCCGCACAGGATGCAGGGGCCTTTCTCGTAACGCCGTGTCGCGTAATGAATTGTCGCTGTTTACGCTTCGACGGCGACTTCGGACACTTCTTCGTAGATCACCGGCAGCACGCTCACCTTGTAGCGGCGCTTGTTGTGGTGCTGGAACTGCACGACGCCCTCGATGAGCGAGTAGATCGTGTAGTCCGTGCCCATGCCGACGTTGGTGCCGGGATGCCACTTCGTGCCGCACTGACGGAGAATGATATTCCCCGGCGAGACGTATTCGCCGCCGTACTTCTTGATGCCGCGGAACTTCGGATTTGAATCGCGGCCATTACGTGAAGAGCCGACGCCTTTCTTATGTGCCATGGTAACTCCAGGAAGGGGGCGCAGCCGACGAGGCGCGCCGCCGGCGCTCAGCCGAGGGTGATGTCCTTGATGCGGACTTCCGTGAACTTCTGACGGTGGCCCTGCTTGCGGGCGTAGTTCTTACGGCGCTTGAACTTGAAGACGATGATCTTGTCGTCGAGCCCGTGCTTCACGATCTCCGCCGTGACCTTGGCGCCGGACAGGGTCGGCACGCCAGCCTTCAAGCTCGTACCGTCGGAGCCGAGGAGGACGTCGTTGAACTCGACGGCCGTGCCAGCATCGCCCAGCAACGAGGGAATTCGAAGTGTCTTGCCCGGCTCGGCACGGAACTGCTTGCCACCGGTGCGGATGATCGCGTAGCTCATGGTTCTTTCTTGTATAAGGCGGGTGGAACGTAGCCGTGGAGAATATTCGGGTGTGGGGGGAGAGTCAACCCGGGACCGGACTGCAACCACCAAGTGTCGGGCTTCGGGTAAAGGTTCTGGGCTTCCGGTTGTGCCCTCGGGCGTCGCGACGTTCCCGCCACCACGCCAACTCAAAGCCCAAAACCTTTACCCGAAGCTCTACGCTTGGTGGTGAGGACGTGGTACCGAGCCGTCGGCTCACGACCAATTATGCCAGTGCGTACTGCTGCGTCACGTCCCGCTGCGCCCCCTTCATCACCAGCTTCATCTCGTCCGGCTTGAGTAGCGGGTCGTCGCGCAGGTCGAGCGCGAACCCGGCCAGCTTCTCCAACCGCTTCACGAAGTCGTGCTCCTGCTCCAGTACGTGGAGGGCCACCTCGGGATGCAGTCGGAGCGTGACCGGCTCCTTCCGCCCCTCCGCGGCCATGCGGCGCACGGCCCGCTCCACTCGGCGCACGATGGTTTCCGGCGTGAACACTCGTCCGGTGCCACTGCACGTCGGGCAGATCTCGGTCATGCTTTGCCAGTGGCTTTGCCGAACGCGTTGGCGCGTCATCTCCACGAGGCCCAGGTCGCTGACCGCAAAGGCTTTGGTACGCGCCCGGTCGCGACTCAGGTTCGAGCGCAGCTCGTTCAGCACCCGGTCGCGATTGGACTGGGTCTCCATGTCGATGAAGTCGCAGACGATGATCCCGCCGACGTCGCGCAGCCGGAGCTGTCGCGCGATTTCCTTCGCGGCTTCGGTGTTGGTCTTGAGGATTGTCTTTTCGGGGTCGCGCTTGCCGGTATAGCGGCCGGAGTTCACATCGATCGACACGAGCGCTTCGGTGGGCTCGATGATCAGATAGCCGCCGGACGGCAGGTCGCAGCGGCGCTTGAAGAGATCGCGGATCTCCGTTTCGATGCCAGCTTTGTCGAAAAGCGAGACCGTGTCTTCGTAGAGCTTCACGCGCTCGACAAGTTCCGGCGCGATCCCCTGCAGATACTCGGTGATCTCGTTGAAGACCTGCTTCGAGTCGACGGTAACGCCTTCGACCTTGGCGCTGAACAGGTCGCGCACGAGGCCGCGCGTCACGTTCGTTTCGCGATGCACGAGCGCCGGTGCGCGCATGAACTGCGTTTTCCGCTTGATGCGCTTCCAGTTGTTCATGAGCGTGTTCAATTCGCGCTCGAACGTTTCCTTGGTCGCGTCTTCGGAGACCGTACGCACGATGACGCCGCCCACGTCTTCCGGCAGGATTTCGGTCAGCATGGCGCGCAGGCGCTGCCGCTCGCTGCGTTCGTCGATCTTGCGGCTCACGCCCACCTTGGACGCGAACGGCATGTAGACGATGAACCGCCCCGCCAGTGAGACCTGCGCAGTGACGCGCGGGCCTTTGGTGGAGATCGGTTCCTTGCTGATCTGCACCAGAATATCCTGCCCTCGCTTCAGCAGGTCCTGAATAGGACGCACTTCGCGTCGACCACGACGTCCGCCGCCGCCCGAGGCTTCTTCGGCGGAAGAATCGTCTTCTTCGTCATCATCATCGTCGGTCACCGACGCGTCATCCACCACGACATCCGCCGCATGCAGAAACGCTGACTTCTCGGTACCGATGTTCACGAAGGCGGCCTGAATGCCCGGTAGCACTGCTTCGACCTTGCCCAGATAGACATCGCCAACCATGCGACGCGCATCCGGCCGATCGACGAGCAGTTCCACGAGCTGACCGTCCTCGAGAATGGCGACGCGCGTTTCGCGCGGCGTCGCATTCACCAGGATCTCTCGCTTCATTGTCTCATCCCGACCGATCGGACGGCGGCGACTCCGCTTCGTCCGATCGAAATTCCACACGGTGATACCACGGGATTGCCCGGTCGCGCCAAGGCGGCAGCGACGCGGACGACGTCACAGGCTCCCCTGCACACCGCATCAAATCGTTCACACTGCACGCGCCCAAAACGCCGAGCGACCCGCGCGCGAAGCGGCGGTCAGCACAGGGTCTGGGAGATGACGCGGCAGTATGCGATCGACGCACGTTGGCGTGATGCGCGGCAGGACGTTCGGTGGGCGTCGGTCGGCGGCGCGCTGGCCACGACTGGCCCCCACCAGAAACGCAAACGGCCCGTGAGTCGCACGGCCCATCGGCGCCGGGTGTGACGGCTACGAAACGGCAACTAAAAGGTGAAACACGAACATCTGTACAGTACACGGGACCGAACGGGTCCCGCAATGTCGCCGGCGCGCCAGGCGCTGCAATCGTGACGGCCGGGACGGTCCCCTACCGGGCCTAGTCGATCAATCCCTTGAGCAGGTGACGCGCGATGACGATGCGCTGAATCTCGCTCGTGCCTTCACCGATCTCGCAGATCTTGGCGTCGCGCATGAAGCGCTCGACGGGATAGTCCTTGGTATATCCGTAGCCGCCGTGGATCTGGATGGCTTTGATGGTGACTCGCATGGCCAACTCCGAGCAGAACAGCTTGGCGATCGCCGCTTCCTTACCGAACGGCTTGCCGTTCTGCGCGAGCCAGGCGGCGTGATACATGAGATGGCGACCGGCTTCGATTTCGGTGGCCATGTCCGACAGCTGGAACTGAATGCCCTGGAATGACGCGATGGCCTGTCCGA
>Ga0163144_10000478_pt1 | contig 92479 bp, 101 predicted proteins | sample OliLak19BULKMAT1_FD_123175 | JGI IMG/M metagenome (GOLD analysis project Ga0163144, IMG submission 123175) | Freshwater microbial mat bacterial communities from Lake Vanda, McMurdo Dry Valleys, Antarctica - Oligotrophic Lake LV.19.BULKMAT1 | ecosystem: Environmental > Aquatic > Freshwater >...
CGCCACATCCACCTCCGCGAGATGCGCTTCGGCGTCGCGATAGGCCACGCAACTGCACGCCAGTGCTGCGGACGCCATGACGAAAAGCGCCGCAAGGGCGAGAACGGCGGTTTTCAGCATCGTTGGTTCCCCAAAAAGAAACTAGTCGATCGCTTCTCGTTTCTCGCCGGTCGGCGAGACGTAGATTTCCCCGCCCACGTCGCGGAATTTGTCGCTCATCTCCGCCATGCCGCGCTCTTTCTCTTCCTTCGCCGCCGCATAGTCCCGCACGTCCTGCGTGATCTTCATCGAGCAGAACTTGGGCCCGCACATGGAGCAGAAATGCGCGGTCTTGTGGGCTTCCTTGGGCAGCGTCGCGTCGTGGAAGTCGCGGGCGGTCTCGGGGTCGAGCGCGAGGTTGAACTGGTCTTCCCAGCGGAATTCGAAGCGCGCGCGCGACACCGCGTCGTCGTGGAAGCGCGCGGCGGGGTGGCCCTTGGCGAGATCGGCGGCGTGGGCGGCGAGCTTGTAGGTGATGACGCCGGTCTTCACGTCGTCGCGGTTCGGCAGGCCCAGATGCTCCTTCGGCGTGACGTAGCAGAGCATCGCCGTGCCGAACCAGCCGATCATCGCCGCGCCGATCGCGCTGGTGATGTGATCATAGCCCGGCGCCACGTCCGTCGTCAGCGGGCCCAATGTATAAAACGGCGCCTCACCGCACGCGGCGAGCTGCTTGTCCATGTTCGCCTTGATCTTGTGCATCGCGACGTGGCCGGGGCCCTCGATCATCGTCTGCACATTGTGCTTCCACGCGATCTTCGTCAGCTCGCCCAGCGTTTCCAGTTCCGCGAACTGCGCGGCGTCATTCGCATCCGCAATCGAGCCGGGCCGCAGTCCATCGCCAAGAGAAAACGAGACGTCATACGCCTTCATGATCTCGCAGATCTCTTCGAAGTGCGTGTAGAGGAAGCTCTCCTTGTGGTGGCTGAGGCACCACTTCGCCATGATGGACCCGCCGCGAGAAACAATCCCGGTGACGCGCTTGGCGGTGAGGTGGATGAAGGGCAGGCGCACGCCCGCGTGGACGGTGAAATAGTCGACGCCCTGTTCGGCCTGCTCAATGAGCGTGTCGCGGTAGATTTCCCAGGTGAGATCCTCGGCGACGCCGTCGACCTTCTCCAGCGCCTGATAGATCGGCACCGTGCCGATCGGCACCGGGCTGTTGCGGATGATCCATTCGCGGATGTTGTGGATGTTGCGGCCGGTGGAGAGGTCCATCACCGTGTCGGCGCCCCAGCGCGTGGACCACGCCATCTTGTCGACTTCCTCGGCCATCGAGGAGGTGACGGCGGAATTGCCGATATTGGCGTTGATCTTCACGAGGAAGTTGCGGCCGATGATCATCGGCTCAGCTTCGGGGTGATTGATGTTGCAGGGGATGATGGCGCGGCCGCGCGCGATCTCGCTGCGCACGAATTCGGGCGTCACGTAATCGGGAATGCTTGCGCCGAAATCCTCGCCGTCGCGGATGAACGGCGCATCGGGCGCGCGGCGGAGATTTTCGCGGATCGCGACATATTCCATCTCCGGCGTGATGATGCCGCGGCGCGCATATTCGAGCTGCGTGACGTTTGCGCCCGCCTTCGCGCGCAGCACGCGCGGCAGATCGGGGAATTGCGGCGTGAGTTTCTCCGCGCCGACATTGCCGTTGTCCTCCGGCTTCACTTCGCGGCCCTCGACATATTCCACGTCGCCGCGCGCCACGACCCACGCTTCGCGCGTGCGGGCGAGGCCCTTGTTGATGTCGATGACGGCGTCGGGATCCGTGTACGGCCCGCTCGGATCGTAGAGCGTGACGGGCGGTTCCTTCGCGCTCGGATGCAGCGCCACCTCGCGGAAGGGGACGCGCAGCTCCGGATGCGCGCAGCCCGAGGCATATACCTTGCGCGAGCCGGGGATCGGTCCCGACACGACGCCCGTTGCAATGAGAGTCTTGGAGTCTACTGGCTTGTTCATGTGCGCCCTCCCTCCGCCGGTAGTGAGCCGGATCAGGTTCGACGGGTCATGGGCGGATACCCAACTCTCAGCCGCTCGTGCGGCCCCCCGGGTGAAGCGCATGCTTTAGACCCGTGTGCGCGCCAGTCAATCGCGACGCGCGGGCGTGGTTCAGGAACCGATCTTCGGCGGGCGTGCGGAAAAGCCGAGCGTGGAAATCCACGCGCCGAAAAGCGCCATGCCGGCGCCGGCGATGGTCCAGGCGTTGGGGGTTTCGTTGAAGAGGGCGGCGGCGTTGTCCACCAGGCGCGGCGCAAACAGCAGGACGCCGCCGCGCACGACGACCATGATGCTGATGAGCGTGATTGCGAAGGCGCCGATCGAGGACACGCGGTTGTGGAACGCGAGCAGCGCAAAGCCCGCAAACACGGAGACGACGCCGGTGAAGAAAGCCGTCGCCGGCGTCTGCGCGAAGGCGTCGACGATGTCGACCATGTCGAGACGCCGCGCGATCACCGCCACGCCGACGACGATGGCGCTCGGGCCCAGGATGCGGGCGACAATGCGCGTGGATTCATGCTCGGCCATGGCCGGACTCTAGGTCCGGACGCCTGACCGTCAAGCGGGCGCACCTTGGCGCCTCTTCGGCGCGTTGACGCAGCACGGGGACGACCGCGCCACAGGAGTTTCCATGGATGAAGTCCATCTCGACCACGCGCTGTCGGAGGAGTTCGGCAGCCAGATCGACACAGTGCATCGGCTGAAGGTCTCGAATCCTCATTTCCGCGTGCTGATGGAGCGCAACCACGTGCTGTGGAAAGACATCCAGAAGATGCAGAACGGGTTGGCGCCGGCGGCGGACGAGGCCCGCCACGACCTCGAGAAGAGCCGTCTCGCCGTGCTCGATGAAATGGCCACGATGCTGGGCGACGCTGCGGCCGAGGAACCCGGTTAGGAACCCTGCCAGGCGAGGAACCGGCGCGCGTCGGGTGCGTAAGGCATCAGGGCGGGCTGTGAAGGTTGTGACATGTCTGGCTATCCGGTTCGCTCGCTCTGCGCAGCGTCGCTTCTGTGCATATCTGCGTGCGCCGCGAGCGATGCGCTGCCGCCACAATCCAGTTTCGGCGCCCAGCCCACGCTGCCCGCGCCGCGCGCGCAGTTCATCCCCACCGTGAAGATCGCGCCGGCGTCCTCCTGGGCGCAGGGCGAGGCGCCGACGCCGGCGGCGGGGCTGGCGGTGAACGCGTTCGCGAGCGGCCTCGATCATCCGCGCTGGCTCTACGTCCTGCCGAACGGCGACGTGCTTGTTGCGGAAACCAACGGCCCGGGCGAGCCGGTGCGCGGCATCCGCGGCTGGTTCATGAAACAGGTGATGAAGCGCGCAGGCGCAGGCGTCGAAAGCGCCAACCGCATCACACTCCTGCGCGACAGCGACGGCGACGGCGTCGCCGAGACGCGCACGGTCTTCCTGCAGGGCCTGCATTCGCCGTTCGGCATGGCGCTCGTCGGCGGCGATCTCTATGTCGCCAACACGGACGCCGTCGTGCGGTATCCCTACACGACCGGCGCCACGGAAATCTCTGCGCCCGGCGTGAAGCTCACCGATCTGCCAGCCGGTGAAATCAATCACCACTGGACCAAGAACATCATCGCCAGTCGTGATGGGACGAAGCTCCACGCAACCGTCGGCTCCAACAGCAATGTCGGCGAGAACGGCATGGCGCTGGAAGAGGGGCGCGCGGCCATTTGGGAGATCGACCGCGCGAGCGGCGCCAAGCGCCTGTTCGCCACGGGTCTGCGCAACCCCAACGGCATGGCGTTCGAACCAGTAACCGGCGTGTTGTGGACGGTCGCCAACGAACGCGACGAAATCGGCGACGATCTCGTCCCCGACTATCTGACCAGCGTGCGCGACGGCGCCTTCTATGGCTGGCCCTATTCCTATTTCGGCCAGAACGTCGATGTGCGCGCCAAGCCGCAACGCCCTGACCTCGTGGCGCGCGCCGTGTCGCCCGACTACGCGCTCGGCGCACACACGGCGTCACTCGGACTGGTATTCAACGAAAGCACGACACTGCCTGCGCCGTATCGCGGCGGCGCCTTCATTGGCCAGCACGGTTCATGGAACCGTTCCAGCCACGTCGGCTACAAGGTGATCTTCGTGCCGTTCGCGCAGGGTCGACCCGCAGGTCCGCCGCAGGACGTGCTGACGGATTTTCTCGACACCGAGGGCCACGCGCGCGGCCGACCCGTGGGCGTCGTCATCGACACACGCGGCGCATTGCTGGTCGCCGACGACGTCGGAAACGTGATCTGGCGGGTCGCGGCGCGCCCGTAGTGTCTATGGCGTCTTCACGACTTCGATCGTCTCGATCTCGGTCGCGGCCTTCAGCTCGAACGTCACCTTGTCGCCGACCTTGATGCCGTTCAGCAGCGTCGGGTCGGCGGTGGTGAATTCCATGGTCATGGCGCCCATGTTGTATTCGGGAATGGCTTCGTGGCGGATCGTCACCGCGCCGTATTCGGGCTGCAGGACGACGACTTCGCCGACGCCTTTCGCCTTCACTGCGGGCGTCGTTTCAGCGGCGGGGGAGTCATGGGCCGCCGTGTCGCGCGCCGCTGGCGGCGAGCAGGCGGCGAGGGAGAGTGCGAGGCCGGCGGCGAAAAACGTCGTGAGGAATTTCATTCGATAGCTCCGGGTGTGTTGGGTTCAGAAGAAAAGTGCTGCGGCGAAGAAGGCGAAGAACGCGCCCACGCACCACGCGACGGCGGCGACGCCGAGGATCCATATGGATACGGTGCGCAAGCGTGCGCAGGCGCGCGCGGCTTCGGGATCGGTCGGGCACGGTGCGTGGCGCGCCCGCCATTGCAGCCATGCCGACAGCGCGATCAGCGCGCCGGAGCCGCCGAACACCAGCGGCTTGTGCTCCGACAGCCAGGTGATCTGCGGCACGGCGGAGACGAGCCCTGCCACGACCGCGCCCATGCCGAGCGCGACGAAAAGCGCGGGCAAAGCGCAGCACACCAGCGTCGCCGTCGAGCCGAAGAGCGCAAGCGTCGGCGCAGCCGCATCGCGCCACGAAAAAGGTTCGCTCCTCATGAGGCCGCCCCCGTGCGGCGCACGCTAACGACGGTGTAGCCCGCATTGGTGACGATGCGGCGGATCGTGGCGTCATCGAGCGTCGTGTTGGGCTTGAAGTCGATGGAGACGAGTTTGGCGGTGAGATCGACGCGGATGTCGTTCACCTCCGCGCGGCGGCGGAAACTCTTTTCGATGGCCTGTGCGCAGAAATCACACACGAGACCGTTCACCGAGACGATGGCGTCGGCAGCGATGGGCGCGGCCTTCTGCGCCTGTGCGCGGTTGGGTTGGGCGATGGCGGGCGTTGCAATGCTTGCGGCCAGCGCGCAGGCGACGAGGAGTGATTTGAAAACGGTCATGGTGTGCGACCTCAAAAATAGAACATGAGACTGGCGAACGCGTCGCCGTCGAAGGAAACGCCCGCTTCCGCCAGCGCGCCGCCCTTGAACAGGCGGATCACCGGCGTGACGGAGAGGGGCTTGTCGTCCTCGGCGTCGTGATCGATCTGCAGGATCGCCCATGTGTGGAGCGCGCCCGCTTCGGCGATGTACGGCGCCACGCCCACGCGCGCGCGCTGGGTGAAGCCGGTGTCGATGTCCTCCGCCCAGAAACCCTTCGCCTGGTACTGCGTGTAGAAGCGCCGGTTCTCCCAGTCGGCCTCGACACCCGCATAGGCCGCAGATTTCGCGTCGCCCCCGGTGGAGGCGACGTCGTCGTAGGCTGCACCCGCGCCGGCCATCCAGAAGATGTTGGCCTGCGCGTCGGGCATGTTCCAGCGTTTCGCGAGGCCCGCAATCATGGGCCCGTGAAACTGCCAGTCGCCTTCGTCGTCCCATTCGTCGTGCCAGCCGATCGCGAATTTCGGCGTCAGCGTGTGCACGAATTCCGCGGTCGTGGATTCATCGCGATGTTCGACCATCGCCATGTTGCCGCCGGGATAGGTCACCGGACGCGCGTCGGCGTCGGGCGGCGCGAGCGCGACGGAAGCCGCAGCAAGCGCCATGAATGCGTAGATACGCATGTGTCGTTTCCTTTGAATGCATTGAAGCGCCCGCGCGGAGTCTGAGCTCACGCACGGTTCGGCGAACTCTGCTTCAGCCTCGCGGCGGCGGAGTCTCTGGCGGATCGGCGGCGCGCGGGGCGCGATTGTCGATCAGCAGGGCGTGCTCTGCAGCGATTGCGTTGGCGACGGAAGGCGCAGCCGTTGCGCCGGGAAGGCGTGGCGCGCTGATCTGCATCATGCAGTGTTCGGCGCAAGAGGTCCCCATGTCGCGCTTCATGGGATGATCGGGCATGGGCGCGTCGGCGCCCATGTCATGGCACGATCGCGTCTCGGCCATGCTGGACGCCATCGCCACGCCGGAGACCGGCAAAAGCGTCAGCGCGAGAGCAAGGAGGGTGGCGATCAGGAAACGCACCGTCCATACATGGCGCAAGGCGACCGTTTTGTCACGCCAGCGCAGGAGCACGCACATGGATCTCGGTCTCAAGGGCAAGAAGGCGGTCATTCTCGGCGGTACGCGCGGGATCGGGCGCGCGATTGCGGACACGCTCGCGGGCGAGGGCGCGCATGTGGCGGTGTGTGCGCGCAACGCCGATCAGGTGGCCGAGACGGTCGCGGCGCTGAAGGGCATGGGCGTGAATGCGACGGGCGCCTCGGTGGACATCACCGATGGGCCGGCGCTGAAGGCGTGGGTGAAGGCGACCGGTGAAGAGCTCGGCGGCATCGACGTGCTGGTCTCCAACGCCGGCGCCATGGCGCAGGGCGCCGACCCGGACTCATGGAGGAAGAACTTCGAAGTCGACGTCCTCGGCGCGGTGAACGCGTTCGATGCGGCCGAGCCGTTTCTCAAGGAGGCTGCGGCGAAGAATGGCGATGCGGCCTTCGTGCTGATCGCTTCGGTGTCGGCGGCGGTGGCGGAAATGGCGGACTCCTACGGACCGATGAAGGCAGCCCTCATCCACATGGCCAAGGGCCTTGCACGTCAGCACGCGTCGATCGGTCTGCGCGTGAACGTCGTCTCGCCGGGCATGGTCTATTTCAAGGGCGGCGTGTGGCACATGGTGGAAACCAACATGCCCGACTTCTTCAAGAAGCAGATCGCGCGCAATCCCACCGGCCGCTGCGCGACGCCGCAGGAAGTGGCGAACGCAGCGGTGTTCCTCGCGAGCCCGGTCTCGTCCTACACCACCGGCGTCAACCTGCTGGTGGACGGCGCCATTTCGAACCGCGTGAACTTCTAGGCGCGGCTCACTTCGGTCCGCCGCCGAGGCGGTTGATCGGCAGCTTCAGATAGCGCTGCCCGTCGCTTTCGGGCGGCGGCAGCGCGCCGGCGCGGATGTTGACCTGCAACGACGGCAGGATCAGCACAGGCGGTGCGAGCGTGGCGTCGCGCGCGCGACGCATTTCGACGAACGCATCTTCCGTCACGCCTTCATGCACGTGCACGTTCCGCGCGCGCTGTTCTGCGACCGTTGATTCCCACGCCGGCTTGTCGCGACCCGCCGGCAGATAGTCGTGGCCGGTGAAGATGCGCGTCTGCGGCGGCAGATCGAGAATGCGGTGGATCGAGCGATAGAGCGCCGCCGCGTCGCCGCCGGGAAAGTCCGCACGAGCCGTGCCGTAGTCCGGCATGAACACCGTGTCGCCGACGAAAGCCGCGTCGCCGATGACGAAAGTGATGCACGCGGGCGTGTGACCGGGCGTGTGCAGGACATGGACGTCGAGCGCGCCGAGCGCGAAGTGCTCATCGTCGGCGAAGAGCGCATCGAACACTGCGCCGTCGCTGGCGGTTTCCTCGATGTGGAAGAGGCTGCGGAACGCCTTCTGCACTTCGGTGATACGCGCGCCGATGCCGACCTTCGCGCCCGTCTTCGTGCGCACATAGTCGGCCGCCGAGAGGTGATCGGCGTGCGCGTGCGTGTCGAGCGCCCATTCGATCTTCAGGCCCTTGTCGGCAGCCGCCTTCAGCACCGCATCGACGGAGGTCGAGGCGAGGTGGGCCGCCTTGGGCTCGTAGTCGAGGACCGGATCGATGATCGCGGCGGCCTTCGTGGCGGGGTCGGAGACCAGATAGGTAACGGTGGCCGTCTGCGGATCGAAGAAGGCCTGGACGTCGGGGGAGACGGGCATGGGAGGGCTCCGGGGGCTAGTGATGGCTTCTATATATGAGTACTTGCTAATTCAGCAATAGCTAATATATAGGCGACATGCTTGCTCTGACCCGCGCCGACCGCACCGCCTTCGAGGCCAGCGCCGCCACCACGCTCTTGCGGGCGCTGGCGAACGAACGCCGTCTGGTGATCCTATGCCAGCTTGGCGAGGGGGAAATGAGCGTAGGCGCCCTACAGGCCGCGCTCGGCCTCTCGCAGTCGGCGCTGTCCCAGCATCTCGCTCTGCTGCGCGAGGAGGGCATCCTCGCCACGCGCCGCCAGTCGCAGACCATCTTCTACCGCATCGCCGATCCCGCCGCCGTGAAAGTCATCGCGACGCTGGCGTCGATCTTCTGTCCCCCCAATGCCGGAGAAACCGCATGACCACGCTTGCCCCCATCGATCCCCGAACGCTCGCCGCGCGCCTGAAGGCGAAAGAGGTGACGCTCATCGACATCCGCGAACCCGACGAACACGCGCGTGAACACATCGCCGGCGCCGTCTCCATGCCGCTGTCGCGGCTGGAAGCGGGGAAGCTTGATCTCGAACCGCGGGGCGATGTGGTGTTCCACTGCAAGTCTGGCATGCGCACCAATACAAACTGCGCGCGCCTCGCGAGCCACATCGACGGACCGGCTTTCATGCTCGAAGGCGGTCTTGAAGGCTGGAAACAGGCGGGGCTGCGGGTGGAGACGGACGCGCAGGCGCCGCTCGAACTGCAGCGCCAGGTGCAGATCGTCATCGGCGCGCTCATGCTGATCGGCGTGGCGGCGGCGGCGTTCGTGCATCCCGCCTTCATCGCGCTGCCTGCCGTCCTCGGCGCGGGTCTCCTGTTTGCGGGCGTAGGCGGCTGGTGCGGCATGGCGCATATGCTGGCCGCGGCGCCCTGGAACAAGCGGACGCCCGCGTGATCACGCTCACCCTCGCCGCCATCGCCGCGACGCTCGCGAGTGGCGCGCTCGTCGGACTGCTGCTGGCGGTTTTTGGCGGCGGCGGCTCCGTGCTCGCGGCGCCCTTGCTGCTCTACGCGGTGGGCGTCCGCGATCCGCACGTCGCCATTGGCACATCGAGCGCAGCGGTGGCGGCGAACGCGGCGTTCAACCTCGCAGGCCACTGGCGCGGCGGACGTGTGAAATGGCCGTGCGCGCTGACGTTTGCGGCGGCGGGCCTCGTGGGATCGTTTGCGGGCTCGACGCTCGCCAAATCCATTTCCGGATCGAGCCTGTTGATCGCGTTCGCGGTGGCGATGGCGGCGATCGGGCTCTCCATGCTGCGGCGTCCGAAGAGCGAAGGCGATCCGGACGTGCACATCACACCGCGCCTGATGCTGCGGCTCACGCCACTTGGATTGCTCACGGGATTTGCGGCGGGCTTTTTCGGCATCGGCGGCGGTTTTCTCATCGTGCCCGGCCTCATGCTCGCGACCGGCATGACGATGGCGAACGCGACCGCGTCATCGCTGGTGTCGGTGACGATCTTCGGCGCGGCGACGTCGATCAACTACGCGGCGTCGGGTCTCGTCGACTGGCGCCTGGCGGGGTTGCTCCTGCTCGGCGGCATGATCGGCGGCTTGGCGGGATTGCTTGTATCGAAGAAGCTCGGCGCGCATGCGCTCGTGATGCGGCGCGCGTTTGCGGTTCTGGTCATCGTGGTCGCAGCTTACGTCGCGTACCGCGCGCTGAGCGGCTGACGAGGCGTTGCCGCGCAGCGCGCTGACGTCGTGGCTCTAGCGGAGCAGGCCGTTCTTTGCGGACGACCATGCGTACCACAGGAAGAACACGCAGCCCGCGAGGATCGCGGCGTCGATTCCGAAAGAGGGCATCACCGTCGCGCCGTCCGAGAGAGCGTACATGTAGACGCGCGTCGCGAGGAAGCCGGCGAGCGACAGCGCGAAGACGTGCATCGCCCATTTGCTGCGCAGAAGCAGGAGGATCGTCCCGATCAGCGCCCCGATGGTGCCGACGGCGTAGGCGACGGTTGTCCATCCCGGCATGGCGCGGAAATAGTCGATCTGGGCTGCCGTCATGCCCGCCGCCTGCAGGGCCGCGTCGTCCATGGTCATCGACCCGTAGAAATTGAACACGCCGAAGCCGTTCCACAGCAGGCCAAGAACGACGACCGCCCAGAAGTGCCAGGGCGTTGCGTTTGCGGGTTTGATCGCGTCGGTCATTGGCTTCTCCCGTGCTCTATTTTTCGATCGCCGCCGCCACGCGGAAGCCGACGGTGGCGTCGCGGGTGGTCTGGGTGTTGCGGCCGCGGTTGGCGATCCGGAACGCGGCGGGCCGGTCGCGCCAGCCGCCGCCGCGCACGACGCGCAGATTGCAGTTGCCGCTCTCGATGGCGACGCCGCTGCGGTGCGCCTCGGAGTAGCCGCTCACATAGCAGTCCTGCACCCACTCGCGCACGTTTCCGGCGACGTGATGCAGGCCGAAGGCATTGGCTTCGTCGCTCGTCGCTTCGGCAGTTCTGCCGGTCGGCGCGCGGCGCGGATCGAAGGTCGGGCCCCACCAGAACGCGGTGCGCGTACCGCCGCGCGCGGCGTATTCCCACTCGGATTCCGCCGGCAGGCGATAGGCGCGGCCGGTCTTCGTCGAGAGCCACTGCGTATACGCGATCGCGTCGCGCCACGAGACGCCGCCGACGGGATGGTTGTCGCCGCCGCTGCGCGCGGTGGGATCGTAGCCGTTGCAGCCGCCCTCGGCGAGGCAGGCCTTCCACTGCGCGGCGGTGACTTCCGTGGCGGCGATGGCGAACGACGCAATCGGAACTTCCTGCTGCGGGCCTTCATAGGGCTGGCGCTGCGGTTCGCCTTCCGGTGAGCCGAGGAAGAAGGCGCCGGCGGGGATGACGCGCATGTCGGGGCAGGCGTCGCAGTCGCGGAATTTGCCGTCCGTCGTCGTTGTTTTTTGTTCGGCGCGCGGCGTTTCCTTCGGTGTTTCGACAGCGGTTGAAGCGGGCGTCGTCGTCGTTGCGGCGCTCGCGACTTCGGTCGCCGGCGGCGCGTCGGGTTTGTTCATCTGCATGAACACGCCGCCGAGCAGCAGAACCGCGCCGATGGCGATGGCGCCGATCAGCACGGGCGACAGGCCGGGCGCGCCGGGGATCGGACGTGACGGCGCTGCCGGCGGCACGGGAAACGGCGCGGGTGCGGGCACACGCGCCGTCACGGGCGGCGGCGGTTTGGGTTCGACCACCGGCGGTGTCGGTGGCGGTGGCGGTGGTGAAAGCGGCGGCGGCGGTGGCGGTGGAGGTGGAGGAGGAGGAGGAGGAGGAGGAGGAGGAGGAGGCGGTGGTGGCGCAGCCACTTCCACAACTGGCGGCGGTGGTTCGGGAGGCGGCGGCGGCGCGATCTCCGCGACGGGTTCGATCACCGGTTCCGGTTTCGGCTTCGGCGCCGGGGGCGGCGTTGCAACGACAGGCTCCGGCGCAATTTCGAGTTCTTCTTCCTCTTCCTCGGCGATCACCGTTTCAGCGATCGTCGGCGCGGCATCCTTTGCAACCGGCGGTGGTGCGGTTTCGGCGACGAAACTGTGCAGGTCTTCCAGAAAATCCGTCCAGCGCGGATCGTCGCGTTCGCCGTTCCAGCCGATGAGATCGGCGGTCTGGATCAGCTCAAAGCGCAGCGGGCGTTCGCATTCCTCGATCATGATGGGCACGAGGCGCGCACGGTTCTCCGCCATCGTCGCTTCGGCGCGCACCCACTTCGACTTCACCGAGCGATGCGACCACAGCACCACCACCGCGCGCGCGGCGCGCAGCTTGCCCTCGGTGACTTCGTCATAGGTCTGCCCGGCCCGGAGCGCGGTGTCCCACCAGACGACGTAGCCGGCTTCCTCCAGGCCTTCCGCGATGTGCTGCGCGATGGCGCGGTCGCCGCGGTTGTAGGAGAGAAAGATGTCGGTCACGGGCGCGGCGCCTTTTCAGGATGGCGCGCACTACAGACCGAGCCGATGGCGCTCGTAAAGAGCGCTGGACGGGATTGTCGGTCCTTGGCGACCCAATACGATCAGGTCATGCGCCGGGCTTGGTGCCGATACCGTGCCGGCCGGCCTTTTCGGCGCGCAGGACGCCCTCGAAATACGCTATGGTGCGCTTGAGACCTTCGGTGAGCGGCGTTGTCGGGGTCCACCCGAGATGTTCGCGCGCCTTGTCGATGACGGGTTGTCGCTGGCGCGGATCATCCTCCGGCGCCGGCATCATCACGAGCTTCGAGCGCGCGCCCGTGAGATCCATGATGCGCTGCGCAAGGTCGAGCATGGTGACCTCTACGGGATTGCCGAGATTGATCGGTCCGGTGACTGCGTCGGGCGTCGCCATCAGGCGCACGATGCCATCGACCATGTCGGCGACGTAGCAGAAGGAGCGCGATTGCATGCCGTCGCCGTAGATCGTGATCGGCTCGTTGCGCAGCGCCTGCATGATGAAGTTCGATACCACGCGCCCGTCGTTGGGATGCATGTGCGGGCCATAGGTATTGAAGATGCGCGCGACCTTGATGCGCAGCTGATGTTGGCGGTGGTAGTCGAAGAAGAGCGTCTCGGCGCAGCGCTTGCCTTCGTCATAGCAGGACCGCGGACCGATGGGATTGACGTTGCCCCAGTATTCTTCCGGCTGGGGATGCACGGCCGGGTCGCCATACACTTCGGATGTCGAGGCCTGCAGGATCTTTGCGCGTCGGCGCTTGGCGAGGCCGAGCAGATTGATCGAACCGTGTACGCTCGTCTTCGTCGTTTTCACCGGATCGTACTGGTAGTGAATCGGCGAGGCGGGGCAGGCGAGATTGTAGATCTCGTCCACTTCAACGTGCAGCGGGAACGTCACGTCGTGACGCATCAGCTCGAAGCCCGGCGCGTCCATGAGCGATGCGACATTCGCCCGCGCGCCAGTGTAGAAGTTGTCCACGCAGAGAACGTCGGCGCCGGCCCGGAGCAGACGCTCACACAAGTGTGATCCGATGAAACCGGCGCCGCCGGTCACGAGTATGCGTTGTTGAAGATGCACCTGGTCCCCCTGATCGGTGAAAGCGAAGCGCGATCCCTGGCCAATCGACGCATACTCAGATCAAACGTACGTCAATCAATCGGGTTCACCCGTTAACCGAGGCGCGAGCCGTGTTTCATACAAGGCGCTGGATGTATTGCCTTCTTATGTGGCGCCGACCCACCCCGGGCGCGCGCCGAAGCAAGGTTTGTGAATGAACCGTGACGTGATCGAACTTGTGCGCTGCTACCCCGGCAGCCTCGTCGAGGAGGAGTGGGTGGCGCGCCTGCTGGCGCCGATGCGCATTGTGTGGCGCGACGACCCGGCGTTCGAGCGGGTGACGCCCGGCGCGCTTTACCTGATGCCGGGTTCCCTCGGACTGCCCGACATTCCCGAACGCTATCTCCGTGAAATCGAGGCCGCGGGGGATTGCGGCCTCCTGCACTTTGGCGACGAGTTCCTGCGCGGCGATTATCGCGTCTACGCGCGCTTCGCCTATGCGCTTCGCAACTATCACGCCGCGTGGCTCGACGGCGCGGGCGTGCTGACGTTTCCGCTCGGCTATCCGCCGGGACTCTCGCGACCGACAGAGGTGATCGGCGCGTCACAGCGCGAACACCTCTGGTGCTTCCTCGGGGCCCGCAATCCGGCGCGGGCCGAGCTCGTGCGCGCACTGCGCGAAACACCACGCGGGTTCGTGTCGCTGCCGGACGTCCGCAAGGGCGAGTCGCTGCTGTCGCGCGAACGCTACGTCGAGGTGATGACGCATTCGGCCTTCGCGCCGGCGCCGATGGGCAACGTCGTGATCGAGACGTGGCGCTTCTGGGAGGCGCTGGAGTACGGCGCCATTCCGGTCGCGCCGCGCAATCTCGGCTTCGACTATTATGCGAACCTGCTCGGCCCGAATCCAATCCCCACCTTCCGCACCTGGCCCCAGGCCGCTGCTTTCATGTCGGCACTCGCCGACGATCCCGTCGCGCTCGACCAGTTGCAGCGTGAGGTGCTCGCCTGGTGGGCGGACGAAAAAGTGCTGTGGGCGGAGCGTGTGAACGCCCACGTCGCCGAGGGGCGGGCGGGCGCACATCGCGCGGCGCTGTCAGCGCGGTTCTCGACGTTTTCGCGCCGCGCCAATCAACCTCGCCGCATGGCCGAATTTCTGAAGCACCATGACGCCGTCGCGCTCGGCGGACGCTTCACCCTCGCAGCCCGACGCATGGGAAAACGCGTGCTCGGCGCATCGCCTGCGCCAAGCGCGCCGCATCCGCTGCATGATCGTACCGGGTGACGGGACGGGTGTTCGGCGTACTGGGTGATTGGCGCGGGCCTGGGAGGGGCCTAGCATGGCGTCTCCCGGAGGCCCGCCCATGCAATATCGTCCACTCGGCCAGTCCGGCCTGTCCATCGCGCCGCTCATGCTCGGCGGCAACGTGTTCGGCTGGACGGCGGATCTGCGCACATCGCATCTGCTGCTCGACCGCTTCGTTGGCGCCGGCTTCAACGCCATCGATACCGCGGACGTCTATTCCGCCTGGATCCCCAACAACACCGGCGGCGATTCCGAGAAGGTGATCGGCGCGTGGCTGTCGGCGCGCGGACGGCGCGACGATGTCGTCATCGCCACAAAGGTCGGCATGTGGCCGAAACAGCCGGGGCTTTCGAAGGCCAACATCATCGCCGCGTGCGAGGGATCGCTGCAGCGACTGCGCACCGATTACATCGATCTCTACCAGTCGCATCAGGATGACGCCGCGACTCCGCAGGACGAGACGATGGAGGCGTTCGCGTCGCTCGTGAAAGCCGGCAAGGTGCGTGCGATCGGCGCGTCGAATTTCACGGTGGATCGCCTTGCGTCCGCACAGCGCGCCGCCGCCGACGCGGGTCTGCCGCGCTACGATACGCTGCAGCCGGAATACAATCTCGTCGCCCGCGTCGAGTTCGAGGCGGGGCCGCAGCAGTGGTGCTTGGACAACGGCGTTTCCGTCATTCCGTTTTTCGGGCTGGCGAGCGGATTCCTGACGGGTAAGTATCGCGTGGAGAACGATCTCGTGGGTCGCGCGCGCGCCTCGCGGGTGGGCAAGTATCTGAATGCGCGGGGACTGGAAGTGCTCGGCGCGCTCGATGCGGTGGCCGCGCGCCATGGCGCAACGGCTGGTCAGATTGCGCTCGCCTGGTTGATGATCCGCCCGGCGATCGCGGCGCCCATCGCCAGCGCGACCAGCGAAGCGCAACTCAGCCAGCTCATCGGCGCGGTGAATGTTCATCTCTCGCACGAGGATATCTGGGATCTCGACCGCGCGAGCGCGATCGACGCCGAGCCTTGAGCGCGCCCTACCACGAATGGGCGCCGCGCACCGCGTCGACGGCGCATGTGAGGTGTCTGTGGTCCTTCCAGTCAGACGGCGCGGACGCCGAACCGCAGCGCATCGCGCCTGACGGCTGCCCCGAACTCATCCTCCATCTCGGCGCGCCCTATGCGGAGAATGAAGGTCCGCAGCAGCCGGCGATCCTGTTCGCCGGCCAGATCACGCAGCCGCTGACGTTGTCGGCGCGGGGGCCTGTCAGCGTGCTCGGCGTGCGGTTTGAGCCCGATGGCGCGCGGGGCTTTCTGGGGCGATCTCTGGCGGACGCGACCGACCAGCGTGTGGACCTGCGCGTGCTGCACGGCGACGCCGCGCATGACCTGCTGAACGCGGTGCTGACGGCGACGGACTGGGACGGCCGGCGTGCGCTGGCGGAGTCCTATGTGGCGTCGCGCGGCGGCGCGGTGCATCCCGAAGTGCGCGCGACGGTGAAGGGGCTCTCAAGCGGCGAGGACGTCGAGGCCTCGCGTCAGCTGCAGCGTCTTTTCGCCGAACACGTGGGCGTGCCGCCGCGCATGCTGGCGTCGATCTTCCGCTTCCGCCGCGTGTTCGACGCCATCGAGCGACCCGAAGCGCCGGGCTGGGTGGAGACTGCGCTTGCGGCGGGCTATTTCGACCAGCCGCAAATGGCGCGCGACTTTCGGCGCTTTCTCGGCTGCACCGCCACCGACTGGGCGCGACAGAAAGCCGGTCTCGCCCGCGCGCTGGCTTCGTCGCAATCGTACAAGAACGACGGCGGCGGGTAGAGCAGTATCGTCGGCGTTTCCGGGGGAGAATTCATGCGCCACGTCTTCATCGCTGCGTTGCTGGCTGCGTGCGCAACCACGCCCTCCGCTGCGCAGACGCCGGACTGGATGGTCGGCTACTGGCTCTCCTGCGGGAACGGGCGACAGGTTTCCGAGACCTGGACCGGCGCCGGTTCGGGCGTGCTGGTGGGGACCGGGCTGACGCGGTCGCCGCGCGGTATCGATTTCGAATTCTTGCGCATTGCGCCGCATGAAGGCGGTCTGGCGTATTTCGGCAGTCCGCGCGGGGCGCCGCCGACGGCCTTCCGGATGGTGAAGCATGAGGGGGCGAGTGCGGTGTTCGAGAACCTCGCGCACGATTTTCCGCAGCGCATACGTTACGCGCGCGACGGCGACACCATGACGGCGCGCGTCGAGAGCGCCGACGGCGCGCAGGGCATGAGCTGGCGCTTCACGCGCGCACCGCTCGATCAGGCTTGCCCCGCAGGTTAGCGGCGCATCATCCGCGCGCAGGCGGTGCGCAGCGTGGTCAGCTCCTCGCGGGTCAGCTTGGGCGCGCCGCGCTTCATGATCTTCTCGAACATGTCGAGATCGTGCTTGGCCACGGGGAAGCCGATGTTCTCGCCGCTGTCGGGCGCGAGGGACGTGACGACCGGCTCACCCGCGCCGTCGAACACCACATAGAAGGGCAGACCCGCCGTGGGCGTGGCGAAGCGGCGGTACATTTCGTCTGCGCCGGCGATCTGGCGGGCCTTGAAGGCGTCCGTGCGCTCCAGCGCGCGCATGTGGAAGACCTTGAACTCGCGATTGATGATCGCGGAGGCCACCGGATCGGCCAGAAGCATGTCGAAGAGCCGACAATAACCGCACCAGCTGGCGTAGAAGAGCATGAAGAGGCGCTTGCCCTCGCCGGTCGCGAGGCCGATTTGTCGCTGCCATTCGTCGGTGGCAGGCGCGGGCACCGCGTGGGCGAGAGTTGCGCCGAAACTGCTCATTCCGAGCGCCGCTGCGCCCGTTAGAACCTGCCGTCGCTGCAAGCGTCTCATTCGTCAGCCCCGCATCTCCGTGACTCGAAGGTCATGGAGTTCGCGCAAGGCGTCAAATTAACGTCGCTGCGCCACTGCGTTTGTCCACTTCCGCGCCGACGACGTAAGCGACGATCGAAGCCGCGATGGAGACGAGGAAGTAGCCTTCCATGGTCGGCGCCTCGCCCGCGACGAGCTGCGCGAGCGCGTGGGGGAAGCTGGCGCCGCCCGAAAGTTCCGCGAGCACCGGCGCGATCGCGAGCGTCCACAGGTTCACGGCCACGCACACGAGTATCGCCCAGAGCGCCGCGCGCTTGCCTCCGTAGGGCGACCACAGTCCGATCAGCACCGCCACCAGGATTCCCGCCTGACCCCAGACCGACGTGAGCGCGATGAGCTCGTAGATGGTCTGCCCGCTCATCGCCACGAGCCATGCAGCGATCCCCGCGCCCACCGTCGCCCAGCGCGCGACCTGCACGCGCATCTTGTCGGTGGCGCGCGCGTGCAGACGCGTCAGCACGTTGAGGCTGACCATGGAGGAGACTGACAGCACGTTGGAGTTCGTGGTCGACATGACGGCGGACAGAAGCGCGCCGACAAAGAGGATGTAGAGCGCGGGGTTCAGAATCCGGCCCGCAAGCGCCGGCAGGAAGGCGTCCGCATCATCGCCGACTGGAAGATAGTGCACGCCCGCGAGCGCGATGATCACCGGGACCATGCCGAGCAGGAGATAGAGAAAGCCGGCGCCCAGCGTGGCGCGGCGCGCGTGCTGCGGCGTCTTTGTGGAGAGAAAGCGCGCGATGGCCTCCTGGGTGACGAGGCTGCCGAGCACGGGGATGGCCCAGGCATCGATCTGGCCGAGCCAGGTCTCATCGGCTCCGAGGAGCTTGAGTTGCGACGGCTGGATCGAGCCTAGCATGGGCCCGAAGCCGCCCATGTGGTGCGCCAGCGCGAAGAGCACGAAGAGCAGCCCGACCACCAACACCACCGACTGGATCATGTCGGTGTAGATGTCGCCGACGATGCCCGCGAACGATGTGTAGAGCACGACGACGAGCGTGGCGCCGGCGAGGGTGAACTGCGCCGGGACGCCGAGCGCGCTTTCCAGCAGGGCCGAGAGCGCCAGCAATTGCGCCGCCGCCCAGATGGTCGAGACCACGATGGTGATCAGCGCGGTCGCAAGTTCGCTGCCGTGCGAGAAGCGCTCGCGGAAGAAGTCGGCGAGGTTGCGGTAGCCGCGCGCGCGGAAGGCGCCGGAAATCAGGAAGGCCATGGCGAAGAGGCAGATGGCGTAGCCGAACGGCTCCGCGCGTGCGCCGGAGAGACCCTCCGAGGCGATGGCGCCTGCGGAGCCCATGATGGTCTCGGCGCCGAACCACGTGGCGAAGATCGAAAGCGCGATGGGCAGGAGGCCGACGCCGCGCCCGGCGAGGAAGAAGTCCTCCTCCGTCTTCACGTTGCGCGAAATGTAGAGCCCGACAGCGATCTGGATCGCGACATAGACCACAATGAAAAACCCGACCGCAGCCGGATCGACGCGTTCCATGGCCGTCCTCCCATGGTCGTTGTGCGGTAGCCGCGCCGTCCCTGCAAGCGGGGGCGGCGCACCTTGTCACCGCGCGCCCCGCCGCATACGGCTCGCAGGATGCTGTCACGACGCCAAGTGCTTGCCGGTCTTGCGTGCGCGCCGGGTGAAGGAGGCCTCCTCGCGCGTCTGCCGGGGCCGCAGATGCATGCGGCGGGCGTGATTGCCCGCGACAGACGCGGCCGCCTCGCCCTGCAGGAGGTCGATGGGCCGACGCTCCACCTCTCGCAGCGCCCGTTCAGTCTCGACTCGCCGTTTCGCGTTGCGTCCGTGTCAAAGATGATCACGGCGTGGGGCTTCATGCGGCTCGCGCGGGCGCGGCGGCTCGACCTGGACGGCGATGTCGGTGCGTGGCTCGGCGCACCGCTGCGCCACCCGGCGTTTCCGGATGTGGCGATCACGCCGCGCATGCTGCTCGCGCACACCAGCGGCCTGCGCAACGGCGAAGACCTTCCCGTCGCCTTCGGCAACGGTCTCATGGCGCGTCTCGACGCGGCGCGCGCCGAACCCGGCTATGGCGGCTGGTTCGCTGCATCGACGGAAACGCCGGGGCGGTACTTTGCGTACAGCGACACCAATTTCGCGATCATTGCGATGATCATGGAAAACGTCACGGGGGTGCGCTTCGACATCTACATGCGCGAGACGCTGTTCGCGCCGCTCGGGCTCGACATCGGTTACAACTGGAGCGGTGTCTCGCAGGCCAAGCGCGATGCAGCAGCGCCCGGCGCGCGGCGTTTTGACGGCCCGTGGGTGACGCAGGTCGATGCGGAGCCGCCCCCCGCGCCCGACATCGCGCTCTATCGTGCGCCGGACGCCGCGGTGCATCCTGTCGAGGCCTATCGCCTCGGCGACAACGGCTTTGCCTTCGCGCCGCACGGCGGCCTGCGCCTCAGCCTGCGCGACATGGATGCGCTGGCTCAGTATTTTTCGCGCGGCGGCGACAATGCGCGGTTGTTGCGCGCGATGGTTGCGCCAACCTGGACGCTCAACGCGGCGCAATCCAACGGCGCGACGGAAAAGGGATTCTACGCCCGCTACGGACTCGGCGTGCAGCGTCCGGGCGCCGGCGCCCGTGACCACTTCTTCGGCGACCGTTCATCCGACTGGCATGGGCATTGCGGCGACGCGTATGGCTGGATGACGGGGCTCTACTGGAACGCCCGCGACGGGCGCACGATCGTGTATGCGGTGAACGGCATGCCGGAGACGGCGCGTCCGCCTGCGGTGCGCTCCGCCCTGTCGGCGCCGGAAGAAGCCCTGATCGATCTCGGCCTGGCGCACGCATCCTGATTTCTGGCTGAGTGTTCACATCCCGGTGCGGAACCGCGAACGCTCATGGCGCCTTGATGGTCGCTGCTCGCATCGTGCGGGCGGCTTCAGCTTTCAGCCATCAAGGTGCCGCATGAACAAGTTGATCGGGATGGCAGTCGCCGTCGCCCTCTCCACCGCAGCCACCATCGCATTTGCGCAGACCCCCCCGCCGGCGACGCCGCCTGTCTCGCCGCCGGCCACCACCATGCCTGCGCCGCAAACAACGCCGACGACGCCCGCGCCGACCCCGGCGACGCCGCCCTCAAGCACGACCGCGCCGGCGCCCACGCCGGCGACCCCAACCGCAGAAACGGCGGCCGCATCGCCCGTCGCCACGTCGGGCTCCTGCCGCACCCGCAAGTCGGAAGGCGAGGCGTGCGCTTGCCTGAAAGACCCGTCCACGGTCGGCACCGCGCAGGCGGCTCCGAACGGCGGCAAGAACATCTGCGTCGTGCAGTAGCCAGCTAGCGAAAGCTGCGGGCTCAACCGCGCGGCTTTGGCGGGCTGACGGCGCGTTCCTTCGGGAGCGCGCCGTTTCCTTTTTCAGCGGTCGGCGAGGGCAAGACATTCCCCACGGAGGTCGGTATATCGGGCCAAACCGCCAACTGAGGAGCCGTCATGCGCGTCGGGTGTCCGAAAGAGATCAAGATCAGGGAATATCGCGTCGGGCTGACGCCGGAGAGCGCCGCCGAACTGGTGCGCGCGGGCCATGAGGTCCTGATCGAGAAGGGCGCGGGCCTCGGCATCGGCGCTGAAGACGCGCGCTACGAACGCATCGGCGCGAAGATCCTGCCGGATGCGGACGCGGTGTTCGACGCCGCCGAAATGATCGTGAAGGTGAAGGAGCCGCAGGCGGTCGAGATCGCGCGCCTGAAGCCGCGCCACTCGCTCTTCACGTACCTCCACCTCGCGCCCGATCCCGAGCAGGCCGAAGGGCTGATGAAATCCGGCGCGACCTGCATCGCTTATGAAACGGTGACGGATGCGGCAGGCCGCCTGCCGCTGCTGAAGCCGATGAGCGAAGTGGCGGGACGCATGTCGATCCAGGTCGGCGCGAACTTCCTTGAGAAGACGCATGGCGGACGCGGCGTGCTGATGGGCGGCGTGCCGGGCGTGCGGCCGGCGGACGTGGTGATCCTCGGCGCCGGCGTGGCGGGCTACAACGCAGCGCAAATCGCGGTGGGCATGCGCGCGCGGGTGACGGTGTTCGACAAGAACCCCGCGCGGCTCGAAGAACTCGATCGCGAATTCAATGGCCGCCTCGAGACCGTCTATTCCACCCGCGCGGCGGTGGAGGATGCGGTGAAGGAAGCCGATCTCGTCATCGGCGCGGTGCTGGTGGCTGGCGCTGCGGCGCCGAAGCTCATTTCACGCGCGATGCTGAAAACGATGCGGCCAGGCGCGGTGCTCGTCGACATCTCCATCGACCAGGGCGGCTGCTTCGAGACCTCGAAGGCCACAACGCACGACGATCCGGTGTTCGTCGTCGACGGCGTGATCCACTATTGCGTCGCGAACATGCCGGGCGCCGTGGCGCGCACGAGTGCGTTTGCGCTGAACAACGCGACCTTGCCGTTCACGCTCGCGCTCGCCAACAAGGGCTACCAGAAGGCGTTGCAGGACGACGCGCATCTGGCGAACGGGCTCAACGTCTATGAAGGCGCCATCGCGCACGAAGCCGTCGCGCACGATCTCGGCAAGGCGTACATGCGGCCGAAGTGGCTTGGGTAAGTTTGCGGCTGAACGATGCCCGTCACACCCGCCCGCGCCCGTGAACTCGCGCTTGCGTTGCCCGACGCCAGCGAGAAGGCGCATTTCGATCGCGCTGCGTTCCGCACGCCGAAGCGCATCTTCGCCACGCTGGGCGCGCATGGCGATCTCAACCTCATGTTCGATCCCGACCTGCAGACGCACTACTGCGCGATGGCGCCGGAGGCGTTTGCGCCGCTCGACAATGCGTGGGGAAAGAACGGCGCAACCTGCTGCACGTTGAGGAAGGTCGATGCGGCGACTCTGAAGAGCGCGCTGGCGGCGGCGCATCTCAAGGCGTCGACGCCCGCAGGGCGTGCGAAAAAATAGGGCGCCGCGCGCGCGTGGTGCGCGAAAACGGGGCGCCCGCCGGTGGTTCGCCGTCGCCGGAACAGATGGCGTGCGACGGCGTTCTCGACTCATTCAACGTGTTGTTAAGGTTGCTGCGTGATCTTCCATGCCGTGAAGCTCCTTGCAGTCGGGGGTGACGATGCCCGGCAAATACATTGGCGATCCTTGTCCGAAATGCGCGGCGATGTTGATCCGTCGGCGACGGGCGTCACTTTTCCGCGCGACTGACGGTGACGTAGCGTACTGCGTTGTCTGCAACGCCGCATGGGAGATCGAGGGCGAAGACGCAGCGTTCGCCGATTTCCGGATTGCGGGCGCGCGAACGCGACCGTAAGGTCGCCGCGCCAGGACCGAATGCCATTTGATCGCGTAGCGCAACCGGGGAACCAGGTTGACGTAATCCAGCTTGATCAGGCGTGCGTAGTCCGGGCCTGAAGCACCGTTGCTTGTGCGTGCGTACCGGGGGATGTGTTGGCGGCAGGGACTGTCAATATGCTTGACCCGGCCAAGTTCCGGGATCCGCGCGTCACCGCGAAGGGCGAAGCGCGCGCAAGCGTCCGTCTGGAAAAGCTGACAACCCTTTGGCTGAACACCGGCACGCTGTGCAATATCGCCTGCAAAGGCTGCTACATTGAGAGTTCGCCGACCAATGACCGCCTCGTCTATCTGACGAAGGAGGACGTGGGATCCTTCTTCGACGAGATCGACCCGAGCGTAGAGATCGGCTTCACGGGCGGCGAGCCCTTCATGAACCCGCACATCATCGACCTCATCGGCATGGCGCTCGATCTCGGTCATCGCGTCCTCGTCCTGACCAACGCCATGCGCCCGATGATGCGTCAACGCGTGATGGAGGGGCTCCTCCACCTGCGTCGCGAGCATGGCGATCGCCTTGTGCTCCGCGTGAGCCTCGATCATCCTGAAGCCCTGCTCCATGACGCCGAACGGGGCGCCGGTTCGTTTGACGAAACGATTTCCGGCATCGACTGGCTCATGGCCAACGGTTTTACGGTGCATATCGCGGGGCGGCTCTGGGGCGCAGATGAGGCTGCGTTGCGTCAGCGCTTTGGAGCGCTGCTTACGGAACTGGGCTGGCCGATCGACGAGAAGGCGGCGCCGGAGCTGATGCTCTTTCCCGAGATGGACGAGACAGTCGATGTGCCCGAAATCACGACGGCGTGCTGGGGGATACTCAATGTCGATCCGCAGCAGCAGATGTGCGCGTCGAGCCGCATGTCATCAAGCGCGCAGGCGCGTCACGGCCGGCGGTGGTTGCGTGCACGCTTCTGCCCTACGATCTGCGCTTCGAACTCGGCCCCACACTCGCGGAGAGCGCCGCCGAAGTGGCGCTCAACCATCCCCATTGCGCGCGCTTCTGCGTGCTCGGCGGCGGCAAGTGCGCGGCGTGATCAGGCCCTGAGGCCGTCCAGGGCATGATCGAGCACGGCGTCGACGAATTTTCTGTCGAGCGCGCCGTGTCCCACCAGCAGGCGGAAGAAGAGCGGCGCATAAACGAGGTCGAGCGCGGCTTCCATGTCGATTCCGCCACGCACCGCGCCGGATTCAATCGCGCGAAGGAGAAGCCGCCGGCCTTCCTCGCGGCTCGCCAGCATGAAGCGATGGCGAAAGACCTTCGACAGCTCCGTCTCGCTCTGCGCGGCGGCGATCATCAATGCGACGCTGCGCCCTATGGGCGTGGCGAAGAGCGCTGCGATCCGGCGGAGCTGGCGCCGCAGGTCCTTCAACGGCGCGGCGCTCACGCGCACGGATGGCATCAGCGCCGCGCTTTGCAGCAATGCATCGAGCGCCACCGCGTGGGCGTTCGGCCAGGAGCGATAGATCGTCGGCTTGCCGACGCCCGTGCGCGCCGCGAGGCGATCCATGGTCACCGCAGTCAGCCCACCTTCAACGAGCAGCACACGCGCGGCTTTCAGCACGGCTGCGCGCGCGCCTTCGTCGCGAGGACGGCCGCGTGTGCGGGGTGGGGGGGAGTCGTCATCATTCATGGCTTGACAGGGTCAGTCTATTTCGTCACGATGCGTAACGCAATAAGGCCGTAGACTTCAGATGTCACACGCTCCCATCAGGCGCACAGGCATTGCGCCTTACATCTGCGTCCGTGGCGCCGGGGAGGCGATAGACTTCTACGTCGCGGCGTTCGGCGCAGTAGAGGAGTTCCGTCTGACGGAGCCCGAAGGCAAGGTCGGGCATGCGCAACTTCTCATCGGCGACAGCGTGTTGATGATCTCGGACGAGTATCCTGACTTCGGCGCGCGCGCGCCGGCGGCGTTCGGCGGCTCGCCTGTCGCCTTGCACCTCGATGTCGATGACTGCGACGTGTCGTTCGCGCGCGCGGTGGCGGCGGGCGCGACGGAACTGCGCTTGCCGAAGGACGAGTTCTACGGCGACCGCACGGCCATGGTGGCGTGTCCGTTCGGGTATCGCTGGCATCTGAACGCCACAAAGACGCCGATCACGCCGGCAGAGATGCAGCGTCGCTGGACCGAAATGCTGCAATCCGGTCAGACCGCTTGAGCGACGCCCCGGATTTGCCCGCAACAGCGAAGACGCCCGCGCGCCCGCACGCGCTGATCTTCATCTGCCTGACGGTGCTGATCGACACGATCGGTTTCGGCATCATCCTGCCGGTTCTGCCGGATCTGTTGATGGATGTCGGCTCGTACACGCTCGAGGACGCGACGCGTGTCGGCGGCTACCTGCTCATCGTCTACGGCGTGCTGCAGTTCTTCTGCGGGCCGCTGATGGGCAATCTGAGCGACCGCTTCGGGCGACGGCCCGTCCTGCTGCTGTCGCTCGTGGCGTTCGGTATCGACTACCTGCTGATGGCGGCTGCGCCGACCGTGCTGTGGCTTTTCGTCGGTCGCGCCGTCGCGGGCATCGCCGGCGCCATTTACGGCCCGGCCGGAGCCTACATCGCCGACGTCTCGGCGCCTGAGAAACGTGCGCAAGCCTTTGGCATGATGGGCGCCATGTTCGGCATCGGGTTCATTGTCGGCCCGGCCATCGGGGGATTGATCGCGGAGTTCGGCGTGCGCGCACCGTTCATCGCCGCTGGCGTGCTCGCGCTCGCCAATGCCGTGTACGGCTACTTCGCGTTGCCGGAATCGCTGGCGCCGGAAAACCGCCGTCCGTTCTCGCTCGCGCGCGCCAATCCGTTCGGCGCCTTCCGCACCTTCCTGAAGCATCCGGGCGTGCTGACGCTTGTCGGCGTCATGTTTGGCTGGCAGCTCGCGCATCAGGTCTATCCCGCAACGTGGAGCTTCTTTGCGAAGGCGAAGTTCGACTGGACGCCGACGCAGATCGGCCTGTCGCTCGCCTATACCGGCGTGATGATGGCGGTGGTGCAGGGGCTTCTCGTCGGCCGCATCGTCAAGCGCATCGGTGAGTGGCGCGCCGCCATACTCGGCATCGCGGCTGGCACGGCGGGCTTCTTCATCAACGCGTTCGCAACGCAGACGTGGATGATCTACGCCTCGATGACGGTCTGTGCCCTGCAGGGGCTCGCGTACGCGTCGCTGCAGGCGATCCAGTCGAAGCGCATTCCCCCCGATGCACAGGGCGAACTGCAGGGCGGTCTCGCCAGCATGACCAGCGTCGCGGCCATTTTCGGTCCGCTGATCATGACGCAGATTCTCGCCGCCTTTACCGACGTGGCGCGTGGACCGGTTTTCCCGGGGGCGGCCTTCCTGCTGGCGGGCGCGCTCGGCGTCTTGTGCGCCGTGGCGCTGGCGATGATCGCACCCAAACCGACATTGGAAACCTGATGCCGACGAGGGCGTTTCTCCGTTGAGCAGCGTTGCGCAATTTCCATAAATTAGTTATGGCTATTGGACGACGCTCGGGAGACCGACCGCATGAGCCTCAAGGACATTCTCGCCATCGTGCTCGGCGCCGAGGCCGATCAACCCGCGATCACCCTCGCGGAGCATCTCGCGGACGCGCACGACGCCTCGCTTTCAGCGACATTTCTCACGGCCCTGCCGGACGAACCGCTGGCTTACGAACCGACGGTGGTGGCGGGCGTCTGGGCGGAGCTCCTGGGCCGCGCGCGCACCGAAGCCGACCAAGAGCGCAAGCGCGTCCAAGCGCACCTGAAACGCTCGGGACGTGAGGTGGAATTCCGCACCATCGAGGCTTTGGGGCGTGATCTCGGTCGCGTCGCCGCCGTGCATGCGCGCTATTCCGATCTCGCGGTGCTGGCGCGTCCGCGCGACGACGCCGGCGGCGACATGCGCTTTGAGACCATCGAAGGCGTGCTCTACCACGCAGGGCGTCCCGTGCTTGTCGCGCCGCCCGGTTGGCAGGGGCCGACATTCGCCGAGCATGTCGTCATCGCCTGGGACGCCAGCCGGGAAGCCACGCGCGCGCTCGCCGAGGCGCGGACGTTCCTTGCGCGATGCAAGCGCGCGACCGTGCTCACGGTGGATGCAAAGCCCAAGGCGTTTGGTCACGGCGAACAGCCTGGCCTCAACATCGCCGCCCACCTCGCGCGGCGTGGAGTCGATGTGGAGGTGCGCAACGCGGACGGCGCGGGCCGCCCCATCGCGCGCGTGCTGCTGGAGGAGACACAGGCGCTCGGCGGCGATCTTCTCGTCATGGGCGCGTATGCGCATTCGCGACTGCGGGAGATGGTGTTCGGCGGCGCCACGCGGGACGTGCTGGCGACTGCGGAAGTGCCATTGCTGATGGCGCACTGAGCGGCTCAGTCGAGGCCGAGCGCTTTCGCGACATCGGCCCACGAGGCGTACTTGAAGTTCTGCGTGGCGTCGGGATCGGAGTTCACGTCGTCCTGCACGACGATGAGGCCGCGCGGGAAGTCGGCGCCGAGATTGGCCGAGGACACCGCGATGCCGTCCGTGCCCGTCACGGCATCGCCGCCCGGACCGGGGCCCACGCGGAAGGCGCCACGAAACGCGTTCGGCGCCGCGCGGTCATAGACGTTGAATATCGACCAGCCCTGCACCGACACCACGATATAGCCGCCGCCATCGGCGCCTTCCCAGAGCGTGACGCCTTCGACGTCCGCGATCAGGCGCCCCTTGCCGACTTCATCGACAAGCACGCGCTGCGCGCCGGTCGCGTCGTCGAGCGCCACGCGCCACACGCCTCGCAGTTCCTGGCCGACATAATAGGCGTTCGCTGCGCCGTCGATCACGCAGCCTTCCGCGATGGAGCCCAGCGCGTAGGAGGCGATGACTTCGGCGTTGACGCCGGCGCCTGCGGCCGCAAGGCGCCATGCCTTCACTTCGCCGATCTTGCTGGTGGCCACGAGGATCGTGTCCGCGCCCCGCGTGCCGACGCAGACGCCGTACACTTCCGCAAAGCCCGTCGCGACGCGTGCGCGCGGCGTGGTTTCCATCTTCCCGGCGGCGGTGTTGAAGCGGAAGAGGGGGATGGTGTTGTCGGCGCGGTCGCTGGCGGCGACGATCGGCGCTGCGCCGTCCGCCCACGCAAAGCCTTCCGCAAGGTCGACGTTGTTCGGCAGGCCGAGCGCCACTTCCTGAACGATGGCGCCCGCGAGATCGTAAACGAAATAGCCGCCTTTCTTCTGCGTGCCGATCACGCGGCTGTCGGCGGCGTTGGCGGCCACCCAGATCGCGGGATCGTCGGCGGCGTCGCCGACCATGCCGACAGGCGGCGTTTCGCGAACGACGGGAACGGCAGGTACATCCGGGGTCGGCGCATGTGCGCATGCAGCGGCGAGTATCGACAGTGCGGCGCACGCGAGAAGGGATTTTGCGGACACGAATAACTCCTGCGCGTTGGAAAGGCGTGGCCGTCTAGACACGCTTGTTCGCAACCGCAAGGCTGTCACCTACTTGTAACAACACTGTCACGCACCTCTCGCAATCGCCCGATACCAGCCGCGCGTCATTCAGACGACGAGGGATTCGGGGCTATGATGAATACGGGTAAAAAGCGCGGGCTGCTTATGGGCCTCGCAGGTGCGGCGCTCGCGTGGGCGACACCTTCGGTCGCACAAGAGGCGCCCGCGCCGGGCGACTCGGCAGCGACGGGAACGGTCACGACTTCCGATGAAATCGTCGTCCCCGGCCAGATCACCTACCGGAACCGCTCCGAAGAGACCGCGCCGGTCCTGGAGTACGGCCTCGACTACTTCCAGCGCTTCGAGCCGCTGTCGGCGGGTGATGCGCTGAAGCGCGTGCCCAGCGTAGCGTTCCTGTCGGACGTCATCGAGAGCGACGGCGTGCGCCTGCGCGGCCTCGATCCCGCCTACACGCAAATCCTGATCAACGGCGAGCAGGTGCCCGGTTCCGGCTCCAGCTCCGGCGCGTTCGGCAATGGCGCCGAGCAGTCCTTCTTCGTCGACCGCATCCCGGCGGAACTGATCGAAGGCATCGAGATTGTCCGCAGCGCTTCGGCGAACCGGTCGGGCGATGCGCTCGCCGGCGCCATCAACATCAAGCTGCGTGATGCCTACACGCTCGACGGCGGCTTCATCCGCGCGGGCGTGATGTATTTCGACGACACTGTGCTGCGTGAAACGCTTGGCGGCGTGTACGGCGGCGCCATCGGCCCGGGCCGCTTCCTGGTCGGCGCGAACATGCAGGATCGCTACAATCCCAAGCGCAAGTTCAGCCAGCGTTTCGACGCGCCGGGCGGCACGCTCGACAACGTCGAGATCCAGACGGACGATCGCGACGGTACGGACTACTCGCTGAACGGCAGCTTCCAGATGCCGCTGTTTGGCGGCGAGTTCGCCATTGACGGCGTGTTCGTCCACACGGACCGGACGGCTGACGAAGACTCGTTCGAATATCGCAACGGCACGGTGAACAACGCCAACCTTCTGACGGTTAACGACAACGACGTCGACACCGATCAGGACAGCATCTCCATCAACACCCGCTACAGCTTCAACGCCTTTGGCGGGGAGACCCGCTTCAAGTTCGGCTACGCGCGCTTCGACGTTTCGGAATCGGAGTTCGAGGACGAGAATGAATTCCTGCGCGATGCCGTCGCCTACCCGGAAGTGGATCGCTATACCGGCGAAGCCGTCCAGACCGAACTCACGGATCAGGAATTCAAGGCGAAGATCGAACACGAGCGCGAACTGGACGAGATGACCCTCGAGGTCGGCGTCCATGTCGAATACAAGGAACGCGAAAACCTGGTTGAGGAACGCGATCCGCGCATCCGCATCAACCTGCCCAACGGCACCACCGTGCAGGGTGCGCGGCCCACGTCGGGACTGCCGGCTGTCAGCCCGTTCGCGCCGGTGCCGGGCGGCGACTCCACCATCGAACGCCGCCGCATCGATCCCTACGTCCAGATTTCGGGCGACTACGACAAGCTCGACTGGGAAGCCGGACTGCGTCTTGAAACCACCGAGACGGAAATCAAGGATCGCACGGTTGGCGGCCCGTCGATCAGCAACGACTACGCGATAGCGCTGCCTTCGCTGCACCTGCGCTACAACTTCACCGAAAATGACCGCGTCGCATTCTCCGTCGCGCGCACGGTCCGCAATCCGAGCGCGCAACTGCTTTCGCCCGCCTTGCTTGAGGCCGAGCTCGGCGACAACGACTTCGTCGGAACGGCTGATTTGAAACCAGAGTCCGCGTTCGGCGTGGATCTCGGCTACGAGCGTCGCCTCGGTCGCACGGGCGTGGTGGGTCTGAACTTCTTCTTCCGGGACGTGACCGACGTTCTGGAAGTCTTCAGCACCGGCGCCGAAGGCAGCGAGGGGCCGGGGACCTTCATCTACTCGGCGCGGAACACCGGCAACGGCCAAGTCTATGGCGCCGAGTTCGATCTCTCGACCTCGCTGTCTGCGATCGGTCTCAAGGACACCGGCGTGTTCCTGAACTACTCGTGGCTCGACTCCAAGATCGACGACGAGTTCGGCGATCGCCGCTTCAACTCGCAATCTGACTATGTCTTCAACGTCGGCTTCATCCAGGATATCCCTGCCTTTGGCGCGGCGTTCGGCGCGACCTATCGCAAGCAGGGCGATGCGGAGAGCCGTGTCGTTGGCGAGGAAGTCACCACCTCCTACGGCGCCGACCTCGAGGCCTTCCTCGAAAAGCGCATCGGCGGCCGGCTGACGATCCGCCTGGTGGGCTCGAACCTGCTGAACGCGTCCAAGGACGAATCGTTCAACAAGTTCACCACCTTCGGCGACCAGACCGCGCGCAACTTCGACGAGTTCGAACTCGAAAGCGAAGAAGCGGGCCCCGTGTACCAACTCATCGGCCGCCTGGCGTTCTGATCGACGCCTCTGGCCCAGCAGACAGCGGCCCCGGGCTTCGTCCGGGGCCGTTTTGCGTCCGGGGGGCGGCAAATGCTTGCGCCGTCCGCCGCCGGCGTCTAGCTCCCGGGAAAGCGGGAGTCTCAAAATGAAATCCATGGGCGGCGCGCTTCTCGCGCTCATCCTTCTGGCGGGTACGGCCGAAGCCCAGACCCCGTCGACACCTACCCTGTCGCGCGCCGACCAGATCGAGTTCCGCGCGCTCTACAAGGAACTCGTCGAAATCGACACGACGCTGTCGAACGGTTCCTGCACGCGCGCGGCGGAAGCCATGGCCGCGCGCCTGCGTGCGGCGGGTTTCCCGGCGGCCGACGTCCGGGTGATCGCGCCGCCGGATCGTCCCAAGGACGGCAATCTCGTCGCTGTGCTGCGCGGCTCCAACCGCCGGCTTCCGGCGCTGCTCCTGCTCGCGCACATCGACGTCGTCGAGGCGCGCCGCGAGGACTGGACCCGCGATCCCTTCAGTTTCATCGAGGAGGGGGGCTATTTCTACGCGCGCGGCGTCGCCGACGACAAAGCCATGGCGGCGGTATTCACGGACTCGATGGTGCGCTTCAAGCGCGAGAATTACCGTCCGCGCCGCGACATCAAGATGGCGCTCACCTGCGGCGAGGAAACGTCCGACACGCACAACGGCGTTGAATATCTGCTCGAGCATCATCGCCCGCTGATCCAGGCGGGCTTTGCGATCAATGAAGGCGCCGGCGGGCGACTCGATGCGCAGGGCAACCGCGTCGCGCTCGGCGTGCAGGCCGGTGAGAAGGTCTATCAGGACTTCATCTTCGAGACGACGAACCCCGGCGGGCACAGCTCGCGGCCGTCGAAGGAGAACGCGATCTATCGCCTCTCGGCGGCGTTGCTGAAGGTGCAGGCGCATGACTTTCCGATCGAGCTGAACGACGCCACGCGTCTGTTCTTCACGCGCAACGCGGCGATCACCGGCGGCGACATGGGCGCGGCCATGCGCGCGCTCGTCGCCAATCCGGCCGATGCGCGTGCCGTGGCGATGGTGACGCGCGACGTCTCCTACAACAGCATGCTGCGCACCACGTGTGTGGCGACGACGGTGGATGCGGGCCACGCGCCGAACGCGCTGCCACAGAAGGCGCGCGCGAACGTGAACTGTCGCATCCTGCCGGGACACACGCCTGCCGAGGTGAAGGCCGAACTCGAGCGCGTCATCGCCGACCCGCGGATCGCGGTCAGCCTGCTGGCCGAGCCCGACCCGGTTTCCCCGCCGCCGCCGCTCATGTCGTCAATCCTCGGTCCCATCGAACAGGTCGCGGCCAAGCTCTGGCCCGGCGTGCCCGTGGTGCCGGCGATGGCCACCGGCGCCACGGACGGCCGCTTCCTCAACCACGCGGGCATACCGACCTACGGCGTCTCCGGCATGTTCGGCGATCCCGACGGCGGCGGCGCCCACGGCCTTAACGAGCGGATTCGTGTCCGGTCGGTCTATGAGGGACGGGACTTCCTGCACGACCTTGTGAAGGTCTATGCCTCGCGGCGGTGAGGGTCGTGCGCCAGGCGGCGAATTGAGCTAAGAAGAAGCCATGTTGAAGAGAGACGAACCCGCCGGGGATATCGCCCGCGTCCGCTACGGCGACGCCGAGTTCACCGTGCTCGCGCCGGGGCGCTTCGTGCGCTGCGCCGTGTCGGGCGCGCTCATCCCGCTGGATGAGCTGCGCTACTGGAACGTGGAGCTGCAGGAGGCCTATCGCAGCGCCGCCGAGGCCACTGCACGGTGGCGGGCGCTGCACGAGAAGAAGGCCTGACGTTCCACATGTCGCGACCGCATCGGGGATCGATCATGCGCGCCATTCTTGCTTCGGCTTTCGCCCTTTCGCTGGCCGGCTGCGGTGCGCCGGAAGCAGCTCAGACGTCGCTGCCCGTGCCCACGCCCTCGGTGACGACGCCCGCGCCTACGCCGCAACCCGCGACGCCTGTGGCGATGCCGGCGCCTCTGCCGATCAAACTCGAATGCGCCGGCGCGTTCGCGCAGGGCGGGATCATCGTCTGCCGCACCGAGATCGGCGCGCGCGTCATCGTTGACCATATCGCGCGCGGCAATGCGGACGCGGAGGGCTGGTTCGTAGCGGGTTTCGATCGCGATGCGCCCCCGACTGCGCTCATCGAAGTCAACGGCGCCGGCGGCGCTAAGCAGGAGATATACGCCGTCGCGCCGCGCCAGTTCTCGATCCAGCGCGTGGACGGTCTGCCGCCGGAAACCGTGACGCCGACCGACCCCGCCGTCCTCGCGCGGATCGCGCGCGACACAGAAATCAAGAACAAGGCCCGGGACTCCCGCGCCACGCTGCAGGGCTACCAGGAGGCGTTCGTCTGGCCGGTCGAGGGGCGCATGAGTGGCGCGTGGGGCAACCAGCGCGTGCTCAACGGCGTGCCGAAGACCCCGCACTATGGCATTGATATCGCAGCGACCACAGGCACGCCGATCCGCGCGCCGGCGCCGGGCGTCATCGCGCTCGCCGAACGCGATCTCCACTTCGAGGGTGGTCTCATCATGCTTGATCACGGGCAGGGACTGATGACGTACTACCTGCACATGAGCCGCGTAGATGTGGCGGTGGGCGACACCGTCGATCAGGCGCAGGTGCTCGGCGCAGTGGGTCGCAGCGGCCGCACGACCGGGCCGCACCTGTGCTGGCGCATGCGCTGGCGCGACCGCAATCTCGATCCGTCGCTGGCGATCAAGGGCCTCGCCATCGCGCGCGCGCACTGGGGCGGGCGCACCGTTGTTGATCCGGGAACGGCGCCGAGCGGCTTCGTCCAATGGGCGCCCCAATCGACGTCATCGGCGCAATAGGAATGATCATGAAACAGAAGGTCTTCGCGGCGCTCGCCTGCGCTGTGCTGCTCGCCGCGTGCGGACCGCAGAAGCCCCCGCCGCCGCCGGAAGGCACGGGCGTGGAAACGCTCCAGAGCCCGACGGCGCAGGGACGCGAACTTGTATGCTTGCTGAGCTACGTCGCCGTGCGCGGACCGATCGTGTCGGAATCGCGTGCGCGTATCGAGATGGTCATCGAGAACGGCGTGCTCGGCAAAGGCTGGTCGGTGGAGAAGGTCGAGGTGCTCGAACCACTCCCGGACGTGCAGGGCTTCGACCCGTGGCTGCAGTTCCTGCCCGGCGTACAGCGGGACTTCTTCAAGGAAGAAGGCGCGCTGCTGACGCTCGCCATGGCCGACGGCGCGCCGCTTACGCTCAACCGCGCGACCGGCGACCTCAACTGGAGCGTCGAAGGCGTGCTCGGCGAGACGGAATACACCGGCGGCTGTCGTTAGCTGGCCGCCATCGCGAGTCTTCCGTTACCCGACCGCCTGGCCGCCCCGCGGCGCTGCTTTCCGCCATACGCCGGCGATGAAGCCGGCGTATTTCGAGAGCACCCAGAATGCAGACCAGCCAAGGGCGAGGAAGACCGGTCCGAGCGCCATGATGAGCAGCGGCGGCAAATCCGCCGTCTGCACATGCGGAAGGTGCACACCCATGGCTTCGATGGCGCCGATCACGATGAGCATGACGCCGGAGAGCGCAAAGCCAAGGCCGACCGAGCCGAGCGCGAAGACGACGACGAAGGTCGCAATGCCGCCGGCGGCGAGAAGTCCCAGCAATTGCAGGAAACGGCCAAGGCCCGCGCCGCGCGATCCGGAGGGTTTGTCCATCAGCAGTTCGACGGCGTAGGCGCGCGCCAGCGCTTCCGGAGGGCCGAAGGAGTCGAGTATCGCGTCGATGGGTTTTCCATAGTCGATCGCTTCGGCGATGTGGCTGCGCAGATCGCGGGCGATGTCGGCCCATTCCTTGAGGCCGTGCTTGCGCAGCGTCGCTTCGAACTGGCTCATGTAAGCGCGCACGCGCGGATGCTCTTCGGTCATGACGCAACTCCTTCGTTCAGGCAGCGCGCGACCGCGTCCGCCATGTCCGTCCATTCGAGTTCGAGGGTTTCAAGACGCGCGCGCCCAATGCGTGTGAGCCGGAAATACTGGCGCGGCGGGCCGGTGGGAGAGTCCACCGCGAACGTCTCGAGATGGCGATCGGTCTTCAGCCGTCGCAGCAGCGGGTAGATGGTGTTTTCGCCCGCTGCGAGCGGCCCGAAGCGTTCCAGGGTGGTGACGATCTCGTATCCGTAGCTTTCGCGCGTCCTGAGAAGGCTGAGGACGCAAAGCTCCAGCACCCCTCGGCGCAGCTGCGATGTCCAGTCGCTGGTTGGATGTTCCGGCACTTCGGCCTCTTCGTGTCTGCACCGCCGGCGACGATCGCTAGTGTGTAGCGCAAGGTAGCAGCTAGTGTGCAAAACACAATAGCTATTTTCGAGAGGGCGTTTGCCCCCCAAAACGCGCTTACTCGACGCGGTAAAGCGTCAGTTTATTGCGATCGCCTTCGTTGTGGTTGAAGCCTTCGACGACGCCGAGTTCGACGGGCTTCAGGCCTTCTGCATTCGCCGCAGCGAGAAACGCTTCGCGCTTGGGTTCGCCGACAAGGCCGATGGCGCAGGCGCGGTCGGTGGCGAAGTGTGCTGTGAACTCTTCAGCCGTCCGCGCGAGCACGGTCTGCGATCCGTTCAGGAAGACGAGGCTCGGCTCGTGGAATTCCAGCAGAGCCAGTTTCGATGTCGGGCAGGGCGCGGTGCGCTGCGCGAGCGCCATCACGCGCGGCGACATGAACACCTGATCCATCTGCGGCAGCGTCAGGCCGAAATTGTTCACCCACGTCAGCAGCGCCGTCGCCATCATGACCGCGACACCCGCCCGCGAACGCCCCTGCGCCACGAGCGCCAGCGTGATCGCGCAGCCCAACAGCGCAACGCCGAGCAGCAACGGCAGGAACGCCGCGTCCTGCTGCAGTTCAAGACGCAGCGCGGGCACGCCGATCGTGAGCACCAGTGCGAACACGAGCCAGAAGAACGCAGCGACCGCAAGCAGGCGCGGACGCCCGAACCATTTCGCATCGCCCGCCTGCTGGACTGCGGCCGCGCTCAGCATCGCAAACGCGGGGAGCAACGGCAGCGTGTAGTGCGGCAGCTTGGTGCCGGAGAGTTCGAAGACGATCCACGCCGGCACGATCCATGCGATGGCGAAGCGCACGGCGGGCGTGCGCCGCTGGATCCATGCGTAAGGAATGGCGAGCCAGCCGAAGAGGCTGCCGGGCCAGAACATGCCGGTGAACAGGAGCGCGTGATAGCCGATCGGTCCGCCATGCTTCTGGTGCGTGCCCGCGATCTTGCCGGCGACGCTGTACCCCAGCGCCGTGCGGAAGAAGGCGCCGTCCGTGGCCATGCCGATGGCGATGTACCAGGGCGCGGCGACCAGCAGCATCAGCGGCACGCCCCACAAGGGCCTAAGCAAGCCGAGCCACTTTACACGCCGTTCCAGCGCGATGAGCCCGAGGATCGTCCCGCCGGTGACGAGCACCATCACGGGGCCCTTGAGCAGGATACCGAAGCCGAGCGCGCTCCAGAACAGCGCCGCCCACCAGGGCGAGAGCTTCTCCGAACGCTCCCGCGCCATGAAAGCGCGCGCCAGTGCGGCCTGTGCGAGCAACGTCACGGCGCAGAGCGTGGAATCGATCTTCGCGATGCGCGCTTCGACGCTGAAGATGAGACACGTACCCATCAACGCGGCGGCGATGCGACCGGCTTCCCTGCCGAACAGCAGCCCGCCGATCCACCATGTCAGGAAAACAGTGGCGATCGCGGAGAGCCACGACGGCACGCGGTGCGGCCAGATCGCGCGCACGTCCTTGTCCCCGAGCGTCTGCACGGAGATCGATTGCAGCCAGTAGATGCCCGCCGGTTGCAGATGGCGCGGCACATCGAGGAAGCGGATGTCGACATAATCGCCGGTTTCCACCATCTGGCGCGTCGCCTGCGCGAAACGCGCCTCGTCGCGGTCGATCGGCGGGATCGACATTTGCCCCGGCAGCACGATGGCGAGCGTCATCAGCAGCGCGAAGAGCGCCGCTCCCGTGCGGTCGCGCAGGGCGTCCGCGAACCGTTCGAAGAAACTCACGCGCGCTCCACGCCGGCCGGCGCCCGGGTGCGCGCGCGCAGCCAGACGACGCCGATGATGTCCACGACGCCGACCAGCGCGCGACCGATGTTGGAATATTTCGACACCCCCGCCGTGCGCGGCCGGTGGTTGACCTCGTGCAGGATCAGCGGGTGGCCGTACGTCTTGAACAGCGCGGGCAGGAAGCGGTGTTGGCCTTCGAAGACCGGCAGGATCAGGAACGCGTCGCGCTCGAAGAGTTTCAGGCCGCAGCCGGTGTCGGGGCAGCCGTCGTTGAGGATCGCCTGGCGTATGCCGTTGGCGATGCGCGTGGCGACAAGGCGCGAGACGGGGTCGTTGCGGCGGCGACGCACGCCCGCGACCAGCGGCGACCCGCCAGCTTCCGTGGCGAGCTTCAGCATCTTGGCGACGTCGACCGGATCGTTCTGGCCGTCGCCGTCCATCGTGCCGATCCAGCGTCCGCGCGCGGCGACCACGCCGGTCCGCACGGCCTGCGATTTACCGCAGCGTTTCTTGTGCTTGATGACGACGATCCGGGGGTCACCGATGGCCTTGAGATTGGCGACCGTGGCGTCGGTGGAGCCGTCATCGACGAACACCACCTCAAACGCCGGCCCGCCCTCCAGCGCTGAAAGCGTCTCCCGGGCGACGGCGGCGGCGTTCTCTTCCTCGTTGAAGACCGCGATCACGACCGACAGGGTCGGCTGCGCGGCGGAATCAGGGGTGGCGGCGGCTTCGCTCATGGAGGCGGGCGCATAGCACACGAGGGGCGCCCCGTCGCTAGAGGCGCGGCGCGTCAAGGTTGACGCAGCCGGCCATCGGCGGCAGGACTCGCGCGTCGATCCACGCCAGCCGAGGGAGGCCTGATCATGACAGAGATTGTTTTCGCGGCTTCCCGCCGCGCCGAGGGCGTGCGCCGGTCGTGACCGCGCGTTCCGCCGGCGCATCCGAAGTTCTGCTGGTGGACGATACCCATGATCACTGAATTTGGCTGGAGCGATGCGCTCCGGACCGCCTTTGCGCCGTTCGAAGCGCAAGGCTGCATACCCGCCCGTGTGACCGCGCAGCATCGCGGCCTGTGGCGGCTCATAACGGATGGCGGCGAACTGAACGGGCGCCTGACCGGGCGCTTCACCTCGGCCGCGGCGCCCGGGGAGCATCCCGTTGTCGGCGACTGGCTGGCGGCGACGCTCGAGGGCAGTCCGCCCGAGGCGCACATCCACGCGCTCCTGCCGCGCCGGACCCTCTTCGCGCGGCGCGCCGCCGGGGACCGGGGCGGGGCGCAGAACGTGGCGGCGAACGTGGACGTGGCGTTCCTGGTCGCTGCGCTCAACGCCGATCTGAACCTGCGGCGCCTGGAACGCTATCTCGTCGCCACGCGCGACAGCGGCGCCGAGCCCGTCATCGTGCTGACCAAGGCCGACCTGCTCGACGATCCGGATGCGGCGGCGGCGGAGGTCGTGGCGATCGCGGGCGGCGCGGCGGTGGTCGCGCTCTCGGCGAAGACAGGGGTGGGACTGTCGGCGCTCGCGGCGTGGCTTCAGCCCGGCGTCACGGTGGCGCTGCTGGGCAGCTCAGGCGCGGGCAAATCCACGCTGCTCAATGCGCTCGCGGGGACCGCGCTGATGGACACCGGCGACATCCGCGAGAGCGACGCGCGCGGCCGCCACACGACCACGCACCGCGAACTCTTCCGTCTGCCGAGCGGGGCGCTGCTGGTGGACACGCCCGGCATGCGTGAGCTGGGTCTGCTCGCGGTTGACGATGCGCTCGATGCGAGCTTCGACGATGTCACGGCGTTGATGGGGATGTGCCGCTTCAGCAACTGCACGCACGGCGCCGAACCGGGCTGCGCCATTCAGGACGCCATCGCCGACAAGACGTTGAGCGGGGATCGTTGGCAGGCCTATCTCAAGCTGCAGCGCGAACTCGCCTTCGCCGCGCGCAAGGACGATCCCGCCATCGAGGCGACGGAACGCGCGAAGTGGAAGCAGATCCACAAGGGCCAGCGGGCGAAATACAAGCACCGCGCGCGCAATCAGGAAGAATAACGCGCGCTATTTGTGCTTCTTGCCTTCGGCGGGGCGACGTTTCGGCGGGCCTTTGCCGTCGAAGGTCTTGGTCTTGGCCTTGTGCGCGCTGCGGGGCTTGGCCTTGAGGATGGGCTCCGCAGGCGCGGGCTTGCCGAACGCACGCGCACGCCGGTCGGCGCGATTTTCCGGGCGCGGTTCGCGTTCTTCGCGGGGTTCGGTTCTGGGCTCCATTCTGGGCTCCGGCCGTGGCTCCCTCCGCTCCGCACGCGGTTCGGGACGGCCTTCGGGACGCCACTCTTCGCGACGCGGCGGCGGCGCGCGGCACGGTGCGCGTGATTGCGCTGCGGGCGCGCCGTCGAGCGCGGTGGCGACGATGTTCTTTTCCACCAGGCCATCGGGGCCGATGGCGTCGAAGAACGCACGCGCGCCATTCGGCGTGAATTCGACGTGCGTTTCGCGGTCGTGGATGCGGATGGCGCCGAGGTCGGCCTTGGTGAGATTGGCGATGCGGCAGATCATCGGGATGAGCCAGCGCGGCTCGGCGGCCTGCGCGCGGCCCACCGACAGCGACACCCAGACGCCGTCGGCGAAGTCGTCGCGCGACTTCCGTTCGGTGCGTTCCGCGCGTTGCGCGGTTTCGGGCGGCGCGGGTGCGATTTCCTCGGGCGCCGCTTTGCCCTTGCGATAGAGGCGCACGAAGGCCGCCGCGATCTGCTCGGGGCCATGCTTTTCCAGCACGGCCTTCACGATGGCTTCTTCGGTTTCGAGCGCGGGTTCGCTCAGGATCGGATCGGCGAGCAGGCGCTTGTCGTCGCGCTTTCTCACGTCTTCCGGCGAGGGCGGTTCGCCCCAGCGCGCTTCGATCTTGGCGTCGCGCAGCAGGCGTTCGGCCTGACGACGCGCGGGATGTGGCACGATGAGAACGCTCACGCCTTTTCGTCCCGCACGACCCGTGCGGCCGCTGCGGTGGACGAGACCTTCGACGTTCTTCGGCAGGTCGGCGTGGATGACGAGTTCGAGGTCCGGCAGGTCGATGCCGCGTGCCGCGACGTCGGTGGCCACGCACACCTGCGCGCGGTGATCGCGCAGCGCCTGCAGCGCGTGCGTGCGTTCCGCCTGGCTGAGCTCGCCCGAGAGCGCCACGACATTGTAGCCGCGATTGGTGAGACGGCTGGTCAGGCGCGTGACGGCGGCGCGGGTGGCGCAGAAGACGAGCGCGTTCGTCGCGTCGTGATAGCGCAGGAGGTTGAACACCGCGTTCTCGGTCTCGTGCCGCGCGGCGACGACGGCGCGGTACTCGATGTCGATATGCTGGCTTTCCTTGCTCACCGTGTTCACGCGTTGCGCGTCGCGCTGGTACTTGCGGGCAAGCGCCTCCATCGCCTTCGGCATGGTCGCGGAGAACATCAGCGTGCGACGTTCGGCGGGCGAGGCGTCGAGGATGTGTTCGAGTTCTTCGCGGAAGCCGAGGTTGAGCATCTCGTCGGCTTCGTCGAGGACGACGGCCTTGAGATCGCGCATCACCAGCGCGCCGCGCCGGATGTGATCGACGAGACGCCCCGGCGTGCCGACGACGATGTGGCAGCCCGCTTCCAGCGCACGGCGTTCGTCACGGGCATCCATGCCGCCGACGCATGAGACAACGCGCCCGCCTGCGACCGCAAACAGCCATTCCAGTTCGCGTTTCACCTGCAGGGCGAGTTCGCGCGTCGGCGCGATCACGAGCGCCAGCGGCGCGGGCGAACGCTCGAAGGTGCCGCGCCCCTGCAGCAGCGCCTCCGCCATGGCCAGCCCGAATGCCACCGTCTTGCCGGAGCCGGTCTGCGCGGAAACGATGAGATCGACGCCCTGCAGTTCAGACGCGATCACCGCCTCCTGGACGGGCGTCAGCGCCTCGTAACCACGCGCGGCGAGCGCCTGCGCAAGCGCAGGAAGGACGGAATCGGGAAGGGACATGGGATGCGTTTCTTTCAGGTCGGGAGCGCGTTCAGGCGGTCGGGACCGGGGTAACGCATTGGGTGCATAGCCCATCCGGGGGCAAAAGGCGATGCGGCGCTTGCGCCCCGGTAGGGTGGATTACATCACCCCCGCCTGCACCCACGCCTCTTTCGGCCAACGGTTGTGCACCCAGAACCATTGCTCCGGTGCTTCGCGGATGCGCGCTTCCATGAAGGCGTTGATGCGGCGGATGCTGGCGGGCAGCGCGATCTCGTCGGGTTGATCGGCGTCGATGGGGAGGGGTTCGTGGACGACGGCGTGGAAGCGCGCGCCGTCGCGTTTCACGCTCATCGGTTGCAGCAGCGCGTTGAAGCGGCGCGCGAGGCGCGTCGGCCCGTCGGCGGTCATGCAGTCATAGCCGAAGAACGGCGCGCGGATTCCCTCGTTGTATTTCTGGTCGTTCATCAGCGCGATGGACCAGCCCTTCTTCAGCGCGCGGATGAGCCCCACGCCGCCTTCGACGCCTTTCGCCGACTGCAGCTTCGCGCCGTAGTTCGCGCGGATGGCCATGATGCGCGCATCGATCAGCGGATTGTTCGCGGGACGGTAGGTCATCTGGCAGGGCGTGGGCCGCTGCGCGATGGCGATGGGCATCAGCTCCCAGTTGGCGAAATGCCCGGAGATGAACACCGCGCCCTTGCCGCTCTCGCGGATGGCGTCGAGACGTTCGGCATTTTCCACGGTGATGCGGCTGTCGGGGCGATAGGCGTCGATCTCCGGCAGATGCGGCATCTCCGCGACCGTGCGGCCGATGCCGGCCCACATCGCCTTCGCCACATCGGCGCGCCACGCTTCGCTTTCATTGGGAAACGCCAGGCGCAGATTGCGCAGCGCCGTGCGGTGCGCGGTCGTCAGCGGCCCCAGTCGCACCAGCCAGTCGGCGCCCGCCGCGGACGCCTTGTCGATCGGCATGCGTCCGAAATGGCGCATGTAGGCCGCGAACCCGAAGTCCTCGAGGCGGTGGATGAGGGTGACGTCGGTCGGCGCGGCCATGGGTTACACTTAGGCGCGTTCGGCCGCTTTCGCGACGGCGTGCTTGAGCAGGGCGACAAGCGCGGCGGGATCGGCGAAGCGGGCGGTGACGGGCAGCGTCGCGATATCGGCGCGGGCGGCGGCGGGCAGGCGGACGAAATCCTTTTCCGTGGTGATGAGGCGCGCGCCGTGGGCGCTCGCGTGCGCGCGCAGGCGGCGGAGATCGGCCTCGGTGTAGGGATGGTGATCGGCGAAGGAGATGGCGTCCGCAAGCGTGGCGCCGAGGCCGGTGAGCGTGTCGTAGAACTTCTGCGGTCGCCCGATGCCCGCAAACGCCACCAGTGGGCCTGAAGGCGCCTCTCCAGCCGGCGCGAGCGTCGCGTGCAGCACGGGGCCGCGAAACGTCGAAAGCGCGCGGGCGAGCGGCGTGTCTTCGTCATGCGGCGCTTCTGCGCCGGACTGCATGAGGATCACCGCGTCGGCGCGTGCGAACCCTGCCGCCAGCGGTTCGCGCAGCGGCCCGGCCGGGACCACGCGCCCGTTCCCCGCGCCAGCCGACGCATCGAACACGAGCAAAGAGATATCCTTCGCCAGCGCCGGGTTCTGGAAACCGTCGTCCATGACGATCGCCTTCACCCCGTGACCGACCATCGCGCGCGCGCCCGCGAGGCGATCGCGCGCGATCCAGGCGGCGCCGTCGCGCGCGTGCAGCAGCGGTTCGTCGCCCACATCGGCGGCGGTGTGCTGTGCGGCGTCGACCTTGAGCGGTCCTGCGAGGCGTCCGCCGTGGCCGCGCGAGAGTGTTGCAGCCGCAATGCCGTCAGTTGCGAGCGCCGCGCGGATCGCACGGACCACCGGCGTTTTTCCTGTGCCGCCGACAGGGAGATTGCCGACGCAGATCACGGTCGCGGCAACATATTCCGGCGTTGTGTTGCGAATTTTCGTCGCCGTCACTGCGCCGTAGATCCACGACAGCGGCTGCGCCAGCATCTGCAAGACAGGCGCGCTTTCGCGGCCCTCCGCGCCGTACCAGAATCTAGGCGGCTGCATGGGCGGGCGCCGGCAAGAGCGCTTCCAGCGCGTGAATGGTGCGTTCGAGCGATGCGCCGCCGCGCGAGGTCACGTCCGTGGCGGCGGCGAGCAAGGCGTGACGCTCGGGCTCGTGGCGCCACAGGTGCAGCACCATCTGCGCGATGGCGTCGGCGTCGGTGACCTGCACCGCGCCGCGCGCGGCGAGGAGATCGGCGAAGGTGTCGGCGAAACTCTCGACATAAGGGCCGGTGAGGATGGCGCTGTCGAGCTTGGCGGGCTCGACGGGATTGTGGCCCTTCAGTTCCGGCAGCAGGCTACCCGCCACGAGCGATACCGGCGAAAGCGCGTAGAAGAGGCCAAGCTCGCCGATGGTGTCGGCGATGAAGACGGGCGCGTCGCCGATCCTGTCGCTGGTCGAACGGCGCGGCGCGTTTCCCGCGAGCTTCGCAATCGCCTCGCCGCGCTCGGGATGGCGTGGCGCGATGATGAGCAGAGCTTCGGGAAAAGCGGCGCGGATCTGTTCGTGCGCGGCGAGCACGATTTCGTCTTCGCCCAAATGTGTGCTGGCGGCGAGCCACACGGGGCGATTGCCGATGTCGGCGCGCGCGGCGGCAAGCGAAGCGGGATCATAGGCCGGCGGCGGCGCGGCGAGCTTGAGATTGCCGGGCGACTCAACGACGCGGCCGGTCAGCCGGCTGACTCCGGCGGCGGTGCGCGGGTCGGCGGCGAGGATCACGGAAAAGCGGTCGAGCAAGTGGCGCGCGGTTTGCGGCGTGCGCGTCCACGAGGCGAGGCTGCGCGGGCTGATGCGCGCGTTGACGAGGGCGAGCTTCGCGCCGCTGCGCGCGGTTTCCTCGATGAGGTTAGGCCAGATGTCGCTTTCGGCGAACACGGCGATGTCGGGGCTCCAGTGCGCGAGGAAGCGTTGCGCGACGACGACGCGATCGAGCGGCACATACTGGTGGATCGCGCGCGTCAGCGGTTTCGCGAAGAGGCCTGCGGACGTGCGCGTGCCCGAGGTGAAAAGAAACGAGAGATCCGGCCGCCGTGCCGCGAGCGCCGCATGCACCTGCATCAGCACCCGCGTCTCGCCGACGCTCGCGCCGTGCAGCCAGACGAGCGTTCCTGCAGGGCGCTTCGCGTTCGTGCGACCGAAGCGCTCCTCGAGACGCGCGCTGTCTTCCTTGCCGTTGCGCGCGCGCCAACGCAGCAGCGGTCCCGTCAGCGGCGCCGCGATCGCGGTGACCGCGCGATAGAGGTTCATGGAGAAAGGCAAGGTCATGCCGCCGGCGCGCTCACGAGATCGTCGTCGACGACAGGATCGGCTGGTTCGATGAGTGGCGCGCCTGCGAGACGATCGGCCTCGTGCGCCACGCGGGTGAGTTCGTTTTCGAGTGCGAGGCGCGCGACTTCCATCGCTGCATCATCGGCGTCGCGCGGCACGGCCAGCAGATCGCTCCACACATATGCACCGCGTCCGAACGGGAGCGGCAGGATGAAGTTGTCCCAGGAGTCGAACACCTTGCGCGCGCGCGTCGACCAGCCGAGGCAGATCAGCGACGCCCCGGAAAGGCGCGCCAACTGGATCACGCCGGGCTGCACGCGCATGCGCGGTCCCTTGGGACCGTCCGGGGTGATGGCGACGCTGCCGCCGGCGCGCAACGTCTTGACCATCGTGCGCAGCGCTTCGGCGCCGCCCTTGCGCTTGTGCGCCTTGTCCGTCGAGCCGCGCACCACATCGAGGCCGACCATCATGCACGCCTGCGCGATGGCCTCGCCTTCCTTCGACTGCGAGATCAGCATCAGCGTGCGCGGCGCGCCTTCGCTTTGTCGCCATCCCACATGCGACTGCATGATGCGCCCGTGCCAGTAGCACACGATCAGCGGTTTGCCGTCGGTCCACACCCTGCGCGCGCCGGCTTCGTTCACCCGCGTCCACCGCGTCGTCCAGCCGCAAAACAGCATGTAGGCCCCGACGATGCGGCCCACGGTCCTGTGGATGAAGGATGACTTGGTCAGGCTGCTCATGAAGGGGTGATGGGCTTCGGGGATGCGCCGCCCTGTTGTCGGGACGCGAAGGCCCTTATATGCGGGCGCAGCGACCGGGCGCCAGCCGTGGGCGCGCCTCATTCCCCCGACAATGACAGTCTGAATCCCTTGGCCAGCGTCCCCCAGTTTCCTGACAGCCGCTTCGATCTCGGCTCGCCTGAGGGGCGCAAGCGTGCGCGCCATGATCTCATGTGGGTGGATCACGGCTTCCTGCGGGTGATGTTCCAGAACTTCCACTGGATTTCGCCGGAAATGGCGCGCGCCAATCAGCCGTCTCCTGAACACGTCGAGCGCTACGCGGCGATGGGCTTCAAGACCATCGTCAACCTGCGCGGCGTCAACGACAGCGGCCAGTACCACCTCGAACGTGAGGCCTGCCTCAAGCACGGCATCGCTCTGGTCGATTTCCCTGTGCGCTCGCGCGACGTGCCGACGGTGGAGCAGATCTTCCGCGCGAAAGAGATATTCGAGACGATCGCGTATCCGACGCTGATGCACTGCAAATCCGGCGCGGACCGGGCGGGGCTCATGGCGGTGCTCTACAAGCATTTCCGCCTCGGCATGCCGATCGCGGAAGCGTTGGAGCAGCTTTCGCTGAAGTACCTGCACGTGCGGCAAGGCAAGACGGGCATGATCGATTTCTTCTTCGACGCCTATCTCGCGGACAACGCAAAGGAGCCCATCACGTTCGAGCAATGGGTGCGGGAGAAGTACGACTACAAGACCCAGCGCGAGAAATTCCTCGGCTCATGGTGGGCCAATATTCTCGTCGACAAGATCCTGCGTCGCGAGTGACGTGCTACGGCGCGTCGCAGCGATACGTCAGCGCGGCGTCGGCGCAGAAGTCTGGCCATTCGCCGCTGTCGCGCCACGCCGTGTAAAGGCCGCTGGTTTTCATCAGGTCGAGATAGCGACGGTCGCGGCGCAGCGGCGCTAGCGCGGGCGCGGCGGCGAGATCGGCGCGGAAGAGCGCGACAGGGCCTTCATAGACGGTGTCGGGGGAGAGCGTCGCGCCCCTGCCCACAGGCGTGAATTTTCGCGCTTCTCTGGCCACCTCGAAAGCGTTTTCGTTGCGACCCATGAGCGCCAGCGCGAAGATGGCGTCCTCCGCGCGCGCGGGACTTTCCTTCGCGAGCTGCCGCCAAAGTCCGACGGGGTCTTCGCCTGCACTGCGGCCGCGCATCGCATTGATCAGCGCCGTAAAGCGCTCGACGGCGGCGGCGCCTACCGAAGCGGGGCGCGCGGACGGCGCAAGCAGCGCAAGTGCATCCCCGTAGCGGCGGTCGAAGATGTTGAAGAGCAGCCGGGTGTTCCAGCTCGTGTTCGGCGCGATCTCGCTCGCGCGCGCAAGCAGGCCGCGGGCGCGACCGGAGTCGCCTTGCGCCTCCATCGTCCAGATCAAGAGTATCTGGGGATCGAGAGGGTCGAGCGTGCGGGCGCGCTCGAGATCAGCGCGCGCGCGTTCGAGATACCCCATGTCGGACAGGACCCGCGCCCGCGCCCGCAGGACGACCGCGTCGCCCGGCGCGATCTCCACGGCGCGGTCCATGAGGCGCCGCTGCGCCCGCCAGTCTCCCGGAGTCTGCAGGCCGGCCAGCACGGCCAGCGCATACGCGTCGCGTGGTTCGAGTTCGAGCGCGCGCTCGGCAGATGCGCGCGCCGCGCGGGCGAGGCCGACGGCGGCGCGGTGGTCGGGCGTCTCGTCGAGACGTACCTGGTCGGCGCGGATGAGTTGCGCACCCGCGAGTTCGGACCATGCTTTGGCGAAGTCGGGCGCCCGCGCCACGGCCTGCTGCAGGAGTCCGATGGCCGCTTCGACCTCCTCGGCCCCACGGGTAAGGCGTGCGGCGCGGCCCTGCAGATAGAGATCGAACACATCAGGCGCGACTTGCGCCGTCGCCTGTGCGCTCGTCTGGCGCATGCGGCCGGTCGCGCCGGTCACGACCTCGCCGGCGATTTCTTCCTGAAGTGCAAAAGCCGAGGCTGCATCGCGTTCGAAGCGCTTGGCCCACACCACGTTGCGACGGCGTGTGTCGACGAGGTGGGCGTCCACGCGGAGCTTGTCGCCGTCCATGCGCACGACGCCGTCGACAATATAGCGCGCGCCGAGCTTGCGCGCGGCTTCGGAGTCGCTGTCGGCGGAAACGCCGAAGCTCGACGCCCGCGCTGCGACGCGCACGTCGGGCGTCTGCGCGAGGTCCATGATGATCTCGTCGGCGAGACCGATGGCGATGCGTTCGGCCTTCTCGCCGTCTGGCGCATCGAACGCCATCACAGCGATCAGCGGATCGGACGGTTCACGCGATGCGATCGCCCAGCCGCCGAGCGCCACGACCGCCAGCGCGCCCGCCGCCATCGCCGCGCGCCAGGGTCTGCGCACCATCAGGCGCAAACGCCCCACAGGCCCCAGATTTCCCGAGAGCGCATAGACCGGCACGCTCGCATTCATCTTTTCCAGCAGGATCGGTCCCTTGCCGACGAAGAGACGCTTCAGTCGCGCCGACAGCGGCGACACCATCGCATCCGACGCCACAAGACCGCGCGGCATGGCGAGCGCGCGCAACCGCGCGGCGACGTTCACGCCGTGACCGAGCAGATCGTCGTTGTCGAGCACGGTGACTTCGCCGAGGTGGGCGCCGATGCGCACCGCCGTCGTCTCGCGCAGGCGACGCAGAATGAGGATGGCGCAGGCCATCGCATCGCGCGCGGTGGTGAACTCGGCCATGAAGCCGTCGCCGGCGGTGTTGAACACGCGCCCGCGATAATAGCGCACCGTGTGGTCGATCACCTCCGCCGTTTCGCGCACGATCGCGGCGGCGGCCGTGGAGTCGCGCTCCGACATCGCCGAGAATCCGGCGATGTCGATCGAGACGATCGCGGCGAGCTTGCGCGCGCGTTCGGCGGGCATGAGGGGCTTCTCCGCTGCGGGTGGGGGAGCGGTGTAGCACCCCCGTCGGCGGATTGTCAGCGCGGACGTTTTAGGCCGTGACGCCCGAAGCGCCGCCGTTGCGAAGCACGAGGTAGCGTTTCACGAGGCTGTCGACATAGACGGGGTTTTTCAGGCGCGTGACGTCGAGACGGCGCTCGATGAGCGCGGCCTGGCTCGTCACCGGCTGGTAGGCGATCTGCGGCGGCAGGCCAAGCGCGGTGGTGACCACTTCGCGGCCCACCGGATCGCCGAGAACCTTGTAGGCGCTATCGAGCGTGGCGGCGCGTTCCTTGAAGGCAAGCGCGTAGGAAACGCCGGGCGCAGAGGTCTCCAGCGATTCCCGCCAGAGCGCCTGCGCGTAGCCTTCCTTGATCTCGGCGATCGACTCCGGCTTTCTCAGCACATCCAGACCACTGTAATGGAAGTCGTACGCCATCGCCGTTTCGTACCACGCGCCGCGCGTTGCGCCCATGCGGGCCGCGAGCGAAGTCTCGTCGAGATAGTCGGAGTCCAGCGTGCGCGTGACGAGCACGCGGTTGGCGGCCTGATCGCCCAGACCGTTGGCGGTGAGGAAGACTTTCATCGCCGTCGGATTCTTGAAGAAGTCTTCGACACTCTTGGCGTTCGCGAGCGCCTTGTCGAAGGCGGCGAGTTCCTTCTTGACCTGAGGCTCCTTGGCCTTCGCAGCGACGTACTTGGCGCTGTTTTTTTCCGCATCCTTGAGCGTGCTCAGCGGATCGCGCGTGGCGGTCGTGCTCGACGATACACCGCCTGACAGAGTCGCCAGCAGCGAGGAGCCGGTGGTCGAGCCGGAGAACAGCATCGAGGCTATGGCTGGCGTGATCTTCATGGCCCGCCACTATCGCAACATGTCGTTAAGAAATCGCTCGCGCGCGTCTAGGCTTGGAGTTGCAGGCGGGCGAGGCGGGCATAGGCGCCGTCCTTGGCCATCAGCGTGTCGTGGTCGCCGGTCTCGACGATGCGTCCCTTGTCCATGACGAGGATGCGGTCGGCGGCGCGCACGGTGGCGAGCCGGTGGGCGATGACGAGGGTCGTGCGGCCCTTGGAGAGCCGCGCCAGCGCATCCTGCACGCGGGCTTCGCTTTCGGCGTCGAGGGCGCTCGTGGCTTCGTCCAGCAGCAGGATCGGCGCATCGCGCAAGAAGGCGCGGGCGAGCGCGATGCGCTGGCGTTCGCCGCCGGAAAGGGATGCGCCGCGTTCGCCGACGCGCGTCTCATATCCCTGCGGCTGCGCGAGGATGAAATCGTGCGCGGCGGCGGCTTTCGCTGCGGCTTCGATCTCGTCGAAGGACGCGCCGGGATTGCCGAAGGCGATATTGGCGCGGATCGTGTCGTCGAAGAGCGTGGTGTCCTGGCTGACCAGCGCGATGGACCGGCGCAGCGAGGCGAGCGTAACATCGCGCACATCGACGCCATCGACGGTGACGCGGCCGGCTGTGGCGTCATAGAGGCGCGGCAGCAAGTTGAAGACGGTGGACTTGCCCGCGCCGGAGGCGCCGACGAGCGCCACGGTTTCGCCGGGCGCCACGGCGAAGCTCACTCCTTCGATGGCGTTGTCGCCTTCATAGGCGAACGTCACGTTCTCGAAGGCCACGCGGCCTTCGCGCGTCGACAGGGGCTTTGCATCGGCGCAGTCGGTGACCGCCTCTTTCTCATCGAGCAGCGCATACACGCGGCCCAAGGCGGCGATGCCTTCGTTGAAGAGCGTGTTGAAGGTGCCAAGACTTCGTGCGGACGGCGATGCGATGCCGACAGCTGCGATCATGGCGAGGAGATCCTTGACCTCCATGGCTCCGTCGACAATCCGCATACCGGCGACGGACAGCACAACAGCGAGCGCGATTCCGCCAAGAACTTCCATCAGAGGCTCGACGCGAGCGCGGTTGTAAACGATCTTCATGTTTACTCGTCGGCGTTCTTCAAATGCCTCATTCGCGCGACTCTCTTCGTGCGTCTCAAGCCCATAGGTCTTCACAAAGCGCGGGCTTGAGAACGATTCCGACAGGAGACTCGTAAGACGCCCCATCAAAAGTTGAGCGCTTTCGGTCTGTCTGCGTGCACGTTTGGCGATCGCAGACAGTGGCGGCCCGGCGAACAAGAAAATCGCGATGACCAGGAGCGCGACGACCCAGTCGAGCCAGAGCATCGACAGGAGTGTTCCCAGCAGCGTGAGGCTGTCGCGAACGACGACCTGAAACGAACGGATCAGACCTTCGGCGATCACATTGACGTCGTTGGTCAGTCTCGAGACTGACTGCCCCGACCTCTCTCTTTGAGAACGCGCGAAATCCGCGCGTACAAGCTTGGAAAACATCGCGCCTTGCAGGTCGCGAAGCACCTTGTGGCCGAGACCTTGGCTCAGCACCGCCTGCGCCCAAATTGCTCCAGCCCGCGCTAGTGTCGCTGCGAGAAAAGCAATCGGCGCCCAAGTGATCACACTGGTATCAGCTGCCTGCAAGCGGCCGATGGTCTCGCGAAAAATGAAGGTGTAGCCGACGCCAATCGCGGCGACCGCAGCCAGCACTGGAGTCAGCGCGAGTAGATCGCCTCCATAGCGATGAAGGTGGTCTTTCCAGAGTCGTCCGAGTAGATGACCGGCCTTTCCGTCGGCAGTCATGCGCGGTCAGTGCTCATGCGTCTGGCCCGTTTCCGGGTCGAAGAGGCGGTGGGCGTGCAGGATGAAGTAGCGCATGCGTGCGTTGTCGACAGTGCGTTGCGCGGCGCCCTTCCAGGCGTCGTAGGCGGCCTTGTAGTTCGGGAAGGCGCCGACGAAATGGATGGCCGAGAGGTCGGCGAACTCGTAGGAGCTCAGCGCCTTCAGTTCGCCGCCGATCACGATGTGCAGCAGCTGGGGGTTGGCTTCGGTCATGCGGGTCGCTCCGAGAACCTGGATGGGTGAGGCGCGATCTTCACACGTTCGATCAACGAAGGGTGAAGGCGGGGGCCCGAGGCGATCACGCCCGGCGCGCGCGGATCGGGATTGTTGAAGGTGATCTCGCCGTCCCACGGGTCGCTGACGCGCCCGCCCGCCTCGCGCACGATGACGGTGGCGGCGGCGATGTCCCACTCGCTTTTCCAGCCGAGCGCGACGGTGGCGTCGTGCGCGCCGCTGGCGACGAGCGCGAGGCGATAGGCGACGGCGTTCTTGTGGATGATCTCCATCGGCGGCCAAGGCGTCGGCCAGCGCGGATTTCTGAACACGTCCTCCGGACCGATCATGCGCGACCCTTCGACCTCGGATGCGGTGCTGACGGTAATGGCTGCGCCGTTTAGCGTCGCGCCGTGGCCGTCCACGGCTTCGTAGAGTTCTTCGGTGATCGGATTGTAGATCACGCCGGCCACCGGCTTGCCGTCTTCGACGATGGCGATGGCGGTGACGAAGTCGGGCTTCTTCTTGATGAAGGCGCGGGTGCCGTCGATGGGATCGACGACGAAGACGCGGCGCTTCGAGAGACGGTCCGCGTTGTCGGCGGTTTCCTCCGAAAGCCACGCGAAGTCGGGACGCGCCGTGCGTAGGCGCTCCTTCAGCATCGCGTCGACGGCGAGGTCGATGGCCGTCACGGGTCCGGCGGCGCCCTTCGACCAGATCTCGTAGTCCGCGTGGAAACCGTCACGCATGATCGGTCCCGCAGCGAGCGCCGCGTCGCGCAGAAGGGCGAGGTCTTCCGATCGGTTTGGCGCGCGATCAGACACCGGCGATGGTCAGGTCGTCGATCAGCACGCTCGGCGCGTCGACACCGCCGCGGCGCTCCAGATCGGAGCCGGGGATGAGGCGCGCGAAGATGTCGATGAGATTGCCCGCGACGGTGATCTCGCTGACGGGATAGGCGCGCGCGCCGTTCTCGAACCAGAAACCCGACACGCCGACCGACCAGTCGCCGGTGTTGGCGTTGAGTGAAGGGGAGAACTTGTCGGTGATGAGCAGTCCCTTGCCGGCGTCCTTCATCAGCTCTTCGAGGCTCTTCGTGCCCGGCTGCAGCGTGACGTTGGTGCTGGAGATGCCGGGCGGACCGCCGTGGCCGAGGGTGGCGTGGCCCGTAGTCTTCAGGCCGAGTTGCCGCGCGGCGGATGCGTTGAGCAGCCATGTGGTCAGCACGCCGTCGTCGATGAGCAGGCGGCGTTGTCCTGACGCGCCTTCGCCGTCGAAGGGCCGCGAGGAAAGGCCGCGCTTGCGGAACGGATCGTCTTCGATGTTGACGCCCTTGGCGTAAACTTGTTGCCCGAGTTTTTCCTTCAGGAAGGACACCCCGCGCGCGATGGCTGCGCCTGAAATGGCGCCGAGCATCGGCGACACCATGGAGCCCGCGAGGCGGTTCTCGAAAATCACCGCCGCCTTGCAGCTTTCGATCTTGCGGGAGCCGAGGCGTGCGACCGCGCGCTCGCCGGCGGTGCGGCCGATGTCGGCTGGCTTCCGCAATTCGTTGAAGTGGCGCACGTTGTGGCCGTCCCAGTCGCGTTCTTTCTTGCCGTCGCGCTCCGCGAGCGGGGAGACGCCGATGCCGTAGGAGCTGGCGCGCGAGCCGCCGCTGAAGCCGTCGGACGTGCGCATGGTCACCGACCCCGCGCTCCACGACGCGCCGGAGCCGGAAGAGTTTGTTACGCCCGCGACGGCGAGTGCCGCGTCCTCCGCTTCCTTGGCCATCGCCTCGAGCCTGTCGGCGTCTGGGCGCGCGTCGTCATGGGTGTCGAGGTCCGGGAACGAGGTCGCGCGCTCAGACGGATCGAGCAGGCCGCACCACGGATCTTCCGGCGCGAACTTCGCCATCGCGACCACGCGCTCGGCGAGCGCCTTCAGGCCGTCAGGCGATAGATCGGACGTCGTCGCGCCCGCCTGCTTCTTGCCGATGAAGGCGCGCAGGCCGACCGAGCGCGACTCCGAACGCTCCACGCCCTCGAACTCGCCCATCCGCACATCGACGGAGAGGCTTTCGCTGACCGAGAGGCTCGCGTCGGCGGCGTCGGCGCCGGCGGTGCGGGCGTGACCGAGAAGGGATTCAAGAACGCCGTCCGGCGCGGTATCGTAGGGCATGCCCCTACATGGCCCGCGTTGGTCGGCGCGGCAACTCAGAGGAGAGAGCCCTTACAGCAACGGAGAGAGGCCAGCCCAGATCAATCCGCCGCCGATGCCGAGGAATCCGAGCCAGGTCAGCACGGTGCCCGCCAGTCTTCCGAAGGTCACGCCGCCGCTACTCGACAGGCCGAAGCCGTGCAGCACGCGACCAACGGTGAACACGCCGCCCAGTATCTGCACCGCCAGCACGGGGATCGGATCGAGGATGGCCATCAGGCCGAGGCCGACGAGGGCGGCTGGAATATATTCCGTGGCGTTGGCGTGGGCGCGCATGGCCTGCAGCACGGCCGGGTTGCCGCCGTCCCCAAGGGTGACCTTGTGCTTCTGGCGGGCCTGCACCACCCCGAAGGCTAGGAAAAACAGGATCAGCAGGTTTACGCCGGCATAGACCGACGCCCAGTCGAGTTTCGTCATCGTCATTTTCCCCGCGTCTTCGCGCTGGCCGAACTCTAGCCCCGTCCGCCGCGCGCCGCGAGAGGCGCGGACGTGTTAACGGGCGTTAGCAAAGGCCGCTGAAAAAGGTGCAGCGGGGGCGGATATTTTCGCCGTTTCGACCCTCTTTGGCCCCCGTCGAAACGGGGTGTTCACTGCGTCGCGCTAAAGGTGTCCCCACACAAAGAAATCGCCCCGGGCAACCCCCGAAAGGCGATGGGTATGGGCAAGAGATTGATGGTTCTCCCGGACCTGTTCACGCCCCTTCACGGGTCGTCGGCCGTCGCTGCGCTGCTCGCGGCGACGGTCGCGCTCGTCTGCGCGTCGGCCTTCATCAGCTTTCCGCGTTTGCTCGCCTGGCTCGCGTCGGTGACGCCTGCGCCCGCCAACGACAACGACGACAGCTTCCGCACGCCCCGTTCGCGGATCTTCGAAGTCTGAGCGCTATTTCGCCGGCGGCTTGGGCAGGGACTTGAGGTAGGCGGTCATCGCCTTGGCGTCCTCTTCATTGAAGCGATTGGGCGGCATGGGCGGCAGCGGCTGCGAGCCGTCCGGTCGCGCCCCGGTCTGCAGGAAGCTGACGAACTGCGCCTCCGTGTAGCCTGTTGGCAGGCCAGCGAGCGCCGGGGTCGTGGGCGCCCAGGGCTGGGGATGCATGGGCGCGAACACGAGCGTCGCGCCGTGGAGATCGCGCGTTTTGTCGAGCATGCCTGTCGGCAGGCGCTGCGTGTGGCAGTCGGCGCAGAGGCCGATGCTCTCCACCAGATACTTGCCGCGTTCGACCACAGCGAAGGCGTTTGGCGTATCGGCTGGGTTGCTCGATGTCGCTTGCGCGCATGCGGCGACGGCGAGCAGGGCGCACGCGCCCAGGATGCAACGGATCATGTGAGGTCTCCCCAAATCTGTTCCCACGCCAGATTAGCTTCGTGACATAACCGATCAAGACGGATCAGGGATGACACGCGATGGCATTTGGAAAATTCATCGGCATGGCGCTGGCGGCAATGGCGCTGTCGGCATGCGCGGCGTCGCCCGCGGTCCCCGCCGCAGCGCGCGAGACGACCATGGCGCAGGCCTTCGCCAAGCAGGCCGCCTATTGCGCCGCGCGCAACGACACCACGCATCCGGTGTTTCGCGGCTGCGTCGACTGGCACTCCTCGGCGCACGCGCACTACGCGCTCACCGCCTATCAGACACTGACGGGCGACGACGCCTATGATCTCCTTCTCGACGGCTCGCTGACCCCCACGGGCCTCGCCGCCGAACTGCGCGATCTCCGCGCCGACCCCGCCTTCGAGGCGCCGTACGGGCGCGCATGGTTCCTGCGCCTGTATCTCGCGCGCAAAGCGGCCGGGGGAGACGATCGCCTCGCGCCGCTCGCGACCGAAATCGCGCGCTCCATGGAAGCGATGTACCGCGCAGCGCCCGCCGATCCCAACGCGCGCGACTATCGCAGTGCGACCTTCGCGATGATCAATCTCCTCGCCTATGCGCGCGCCGAGAAGGATGCGCGCCTGGAAGCCTTCGTCGTTACCGAGACGCGCACGCGCTGGATGGCGTCGGAGGCGCAGTGCAATCTCGCCGCCGAACCGCGTGGCTTTCTCTCGACATGCCTGAGCTGGGCGTGGCTCGTGAGCGAAGTCGCGACGAAGCCGGAATTCGCGACATGGTACGCGCGTTGGAATCCAGGGATCGAAACGCTCGCGCCGCTCGATCTCGCGCCCGGCGCCAACGCCCATCTCTTCGGCAAGAACTTCTCCCGCGCATGGGGCTACGCGGCGCTCTACGGCGCGACGGGCGATGCGCGCTTTCGCGATCTCTACTGCGCGCATCTGAACGCCGGCTACGCGCAGTGGGACGCCATGAAGGACGACTACATGGCGGTGGGCCACTGGGTGGCGCAGTTTGGGATGCTGGCGCTGGAGCAGGGGTGGGCGCGCGGGATCGGGTGTAGCGCCTAGAAGCTCACTTCCAGATCGGTTTCCCCCCACCGGGCAAACCCAGGCTCCCCCATTTCTCCGTGACGCGCTGGATGATCTCCTCATCCATGCGGATCTGTTCGCCCCATTCGCGTTTCGTCTCGGGGACCCATTTGTTCGTTGCATCAAGTCCGATCTTGCCGCCGAGGCCTGACTCCGGCGACGCGAAGTCGAGATAGTCGATCGGCGCGTTCTCGATCAGTGTCACGTCGCGCACGGGGTCCATGCGCGTGCTGATCGCCCACATCACGTCCTTCCAGTCGCGCGCGTTGATGTCGTCGTCCACGACGATGATCCATTTCGTGTACATGAACTGGCGGAGGTAACTCCACGCGCCCATCATCACGCGTTTGGCGTGGCCGGGATAGGCCTTCTTCATCGACACGACCGCGATGCGATAGCTGCAGCCTTCCGGCGGCAGCCAGAAATCGACGATCTCGGGAAAGTGCTGCTTCAGCAGCGGAATGAACACCTCGTTGAGCGCCTCGCCCAGCACGCTCGGCTCGTCCGGCGGGCGGCCGGTGAACGTCGAGAGATACATCGGGTCCTTGCGCATGGTGATTGCGCTGATCCTGAACACCGGAAACTGCTCGACGGAATTGTAGTAGCCCGTGTGATCGCCGTAGGGGCCTTCGTCGCCCATCTCATCGAGCATGACGTGCCCTTCGAGCACGATCTCGGCTTCCGCCGGCACTTTCAGCGGGATCGTCTTGCACGCCACAAGCTCGACCTTGCGCCCGCGCAACAGGCCCGCAAACTGATACTCGCTCAGCGTATCCGGCACCGGCGTCACCGCCGCGAGGATCGTGCCCGGATCGGCGCCAAGCACGCAGGCCACCGGCATCGGCTCCTTCAGCTTTTCCTTCCAGCGCCGGTGGTGCTGCGCGCCGCCGCGCGCGTGCAGCCAGCGCATCAGCGTCTCGCGCTTGCCGCGTTTCTGCATCCGGTAGATGCCGAGATTGTAGTCGTCCTCCTTCTTCTCGCTCGGGCCCTTCGTCACCACCAGCGGCCAGGTGATCAGCGGCGCAGGCTCGCCCGGCCAGCACGATTGTATCGGCAGACGATCAAGATCGATCGCGTCGCCTTCGAGCACGATGTCCTGGCACGGCGCGCGCGACACCGTCTGCGGCCGCATCGCCATGACCTTCTGCGCAATCGGCAACAGATCGAGCGCGTCCTTCAGACCGCGCGGCGGCTCCGGCTGGCGCAGGAAGGCGAGCAACTCGCCCACTTCCCGCAGGTCATGCGCCGTGCGCCGCTCCTTGCCATCGAGCGTCACCGCCATCGCCACGCGCTCCACCGTGCCGAAGAGATTGGCGAGCACCGGCATCTCCGCGGGTCCGCGTTCGGTGACGGCGTTCTGGAACAGCACCGCCGGCCCTTGCGTGGCGAGCAGGCGCGTCTGGATCTCCGTCATTTCAAGGACGGTGGAGACGGGGGCGGTCACGCGCGCGAGCTGCTTCTCGGCGTCGAGCTTCTGGAGGAATTCACGGAGCGATTTGTAGGCCATGAGGCTTCATGGCCCGCGCCGGAGCGGCGGGCAATGCGCGTCGTCGCCGCGCGGCGTTCGTGCTAGGCTCGCGTGGAACAAGGAGCGCACGCATGGCCCGGCTCATCATGTGGAATCTCGTGTCGCTGGACGGCTTCTACGCCGGCCCCGGCGGCGACATCGGCTGGCACATGGACTACTGGTCCGACGACATGGCGCGCCTCTCCGACGAGCAGGGCGAGGACATCGGCGCGCTCCTGTTCGGGCGGCGCACCTATGAGATGATGGCGAGCTACTGGCCCACGTCCGAGCCGGGCGTCGTCGCCGACTACATGAACGCGCGGCCGAAGATCGTCTTTTCGCGCACGCTCGACGCGGTGACGTGGACGAACTCCGCGCTCTACCGCGACAGACCCGCCGAGCGCGTTGCGGAACTCAAATTGTCGTCGGAGAAGGACATCTATCTCTTCGGCAGCGGCGATCTCGCGGCGTCGCTTCTGCCGCACGGCCTGTTCGATGAAATCCGCCTCGGCGTCGCGCCGTTCCTGATGGGCGGGGGCTTGCGGCTGTTTCCGGAGATGGAGACGCGCCAGACGCTGCGGCTGATCGAGCAGCGGGCTTGGGACAAGGGCGTGATGTTTGTGCGCTACGCTGCGGGGTGACACAAACCCTCGGTGTGCGTCACTGAAATCGCCGAGCTGGTTCTCGCCTTCAAGTTTCTGAAGAAATTCGCGGAGTAGTTTGTAGGCCATGGAGCTACGTGAACTGCGCACGTGCTTCCTGGCAACTCCAGCAGCGCAATCCAATTGTGTTGCGTGAAACTCCGAGACAAAAAATTTCTACTTGGGGAGATTGTCGCTGCAAACTAGTTCGACGTTGACGTTGTCTGGTATGGAGAGCTCACCGACGCGCACAACTTGATTTTCGCAACCGTCCTTCGAAATGGTCAACGCGGTTTGAACGCCCAACTGGAAATCTGCGTATTGATTCGGGAACAAGGTGTCCGAATTTACGGCGGTCGGCGTCTTGCCTATCGTTACGCCGTTCACTTGAACGAGCGCACCGGGTGGTTGCGACGTGACGATCATTACCTTGGTCGGGGCACAGGCGGCGATAGCCAGCACCGACGCCGCAACAAATACACGGATCATGTCTTTCCCCACTCTTCTGCACATTGAACTGAATGCTTCCATGAAACTCTGGTTGTAACAACCATTGTTCAGTGGCGTGGACTTCGGTGCAAACACACGTGACGGCTTCAGTGCTTCAACGGCCGATCTATCAGCACCGCCAATAACAACGCCGGTCCGCCGATCGCTTCCCAGGCGTGGTTCGTGCCGCGCTGGATCACCACCTGGCCCGGCTCGACGATGGTCTCGACGCCTTCGAGGATGAGCTTCACGCGGCCTTTGAGCAGGCAGATCACGTCGACGGAATGCGTCTCGTGCATGGCGGGGTGGCGCGACTGGTCGATGATGTGGCCGGCGCCGCCCATTTCCGCGAAGCGTTCGCGCACGGCGGCGTTGAGCGCCTCTTTCGGCACGCCTTCCGGCAGCGGATTGACGACGAACCAGCGCACCTGAAAATTTCCCGCTCGCGGCCCGAGGATCGGCGTCTTCGTGCCGAGATCCGTCGCGTCTTTCGTCGACAGCGCGCCGGACGCCGCATCTTCCCAGATTTCAAAGAGGCCGCCGATGTCGGGATCGCCGATCTGCGAGGAGGGGCCGCCGTCGATGACGATCACGGATTTTCCATCCGCGCCGTCGCCGGTGATGATGCGCCGCATGGCGGTCCTGAAGTCGCTCATGAGTATCCTCCCGTCGTGTTTTTTGTTGTCGTTACGCCAGCACATCGCTCCAGTCGGGATGGCGGCGGAACGCGGCGACCACGTAGGAGCACACCGGCTCGATGCGCAGGCCTTTCTCGCGGCTCTCCTCGATGGCGCGTTCCATCAGTTTGCCGGCAATGCCGCGGCCTTCCAGCGCCAGCGGCACGCGCGTGTGATCGATGACGAGCACGCCGTCCTCGCGCACCTGGAACGTCATTTCCGAGTCCGGCCCCGCCGCCGTCCGCGCGACCCAGCGGCCGCCGTAGGGCGTTTCTTCCAGCGTGATCGCGAGGTCCGTGGGCGTGGGCATGGCGGTCTCCTTGTGCGGTGTATGGACCTTCAGGCCCGCAATCTCCACACCCCTGTGCGTTTCACTTCCGCGTCTTCGAGCATCTTCGTCGTCGGAACGATGTACTCCGCCACCTGTTCCAGCGCGTCCTTCGGCAGATAGCTGCGGCCCGGATCGCCCACGAGGATGTCGCAGCCGCGCGCCGATTGGGCACGCAACCACGCCAGCAGACGCACGGCGATGTCGCGGTCGTAGAAGAGATCGCCGACGAGGATGACCTCGGCGTCGGGATCGTGGTTGAGCGGATCGGAGTCGCTGGCGGTGAGATCGACGCCGTTGAGGCCCGCATTGAGAATGGCGGCGTAGGCGGCGAAACCGTCGATGTCGGCGCAGGTCGCTTCCGCTGCGCCCGCGCGCATGGCGGCGATGCCGACGAGGCCCGAACCGGACGCGACGTCGAGCACGGTTTTCCCCGCAACGATCGCGGGGTGATCGAGCACATGACGCGCGAGCGCCTGTCCGCCCGCCCACGCGAACGCCCAGAGGGGCGGCGGCAGGCCGATCTGTTCGAGCTCGTCTTCCGTCATCTGCCAGAGCGTGACCGCGTCATCGGCGAGATACAGCTTCACCTCCGGCACATGCGGCGGCGATGAGATGCGTGTGTTGGCGCGGATGAAGGCGGGAACGTTGGAGATCAAGCCGGCGCCGCGATCTTCAGCACCTCGCCGTAGCCGTCGTTCAGCACCATGCGGGGCCCGTAGCCCTTTTCCATCAGCATCCGGTGCGCCTTCGGCAGGTTCCAGCAGGGGATGTGCATGAAGAGGTGATGCTCGGCGTGGAAGTGCACCCAGTAGGGGGCGATCAGCAGGCGTTCGATCGGGTTGGCGAGCGTGGTGCGCGCGTGATGGAAGGGATCGTCCGTCGCGTGCACGCAAGCGTGTTCGCCGATATTGCGGATGCGCAGGATCACCTGGAACCACGTCGCCATCGGCACCACCCACAGCGCGAAGAACACCCACCAGTAACCCGCGAGCGTGAGCGCGGCGAGCAGCACGGCGTTGAACGCGAAGAAGCGTTTGCGCGTGTCGTTGAGGAAGAGCGCCTTCTTCTGGCCGGGCTTCGGTTTCGAAAACAGTCCGGCGAAGCGCTGCTGGTAAAACGTCTGCCCGGTGAGATCGCGCACGATCTTGCGCCACAGCGACTGCCGCGTGATCGGGAAGGGCTTGGACAGCATGAGGTCAGGGTCTTCGTCCTGCTCGGTGTAGCGGTGATGCAGCAGGTGATATTTGCGGTAGCTCTGCAGGTTCGACCCCACAGGCGCCGCGCAGAGCCACTCACCGACGAACTCGTTGACCTTCGGATCGGGATGCAGCGCTCCGTGCGCGGCGTCGTGCATCAGGATCGCCAGCCCAAGCTGGCGCGCGCCGACGACGAGGATGGCCAAGAGCACGGTGACCGGGTTCGGCCACACGATCACCAGCGCCCACGCCGCAAGGATCAGCGCCCACGCATGCGCCACGCAGGCGAGCCCCCGCCAGCGCGAATGCGCGGTCAGTCCCTCCCACTCCTGCGGCGAGAACACGGTCTTGGGGTCGATGCGGGCGACGGCGGGCATGGCGGTCTCGACATAGCACAGTTTCCGTGTACGGCAGGCAAGGACCGTCGTGTGTTCGTCATCGCCATGGCCTATGCGGTTGCCGTCCCACCGTTTTATCAGGAAGAACCATGCCGATCCGCCGCCTGCTCGCAGCTTGCTTCCTCTTTCTCGTCGCCGCCTGCGCGACGCAGCCGGAGGCGCCGCCGGCGCCGGGGCTGGTGGTCCTCGTCTCCATCGACGGTTTCCGCCCCGACTACCTCCAGCGCGGCGTGACGCCGACGCTGTCGAAGCTCGCGGAAGAGGGCGTGCGCGCGGAATCGATGCGCCCCTCGTTCCCGTCGCTGACCTTTCCGAACCACTACACCATCGTCACGGGCCTGCGGCCCGACCGGCACGGCATCGTCAACAACGCCATGGAAGATCCCGCGCATCCCGGCGTGACGTTCACGCTGTCGAACCGCGCCGTGAACAGTCAGCCGCACTGGTGGAACGACGCCGCGCCCATCTGGGTGAGCGCCGAACAGCAGGGCGTGCGCACGGGCACGATGTTCTGGCCGGGCTCGGAAGTGGAAATCCGCGGCGTGCGTCCGCACGACTGGGTGGTGTTCGATCAGACCATGCCGTCGGCGGCGCGTGTCGATCGCGCGCTCTCGTGGCTCGATCGCCCGGCGGCGGAGCGCCCGCGTTTCCTCACGCTCTATTTCGACATCGTCGACACGGCCGGCCATTTGCATGGCCCCGACAGCGCGGAAGCAAACGCTGCAGTTGCGGAAGTGGACGTGTCGATGAAGCGCTTCATCGACGGGCTTGCCGCACGCGGCCTCGCGGCGAACGCGAACATCATCGTTTCTTCGGATCACGGCATGGCGCCGGTGTCGACGGAGCGCATGGTGGACATGGATGCGATCATCGCGTCCGCGCTCGTGCGCTATGCGTGGCATCCAGGTCCGATCGCGGGGCTCGAACCCGCCGCCGGTCAGACGATGGACGTGCTGGAGCCCGTGCTCGGCCGTCACGGCCACGTGGAGTGCTGGAAGAAAGAGGCGTTGCCCGCGCGATTCCACTTCGGAACGCACCGCCGCGCGCCGCCGGTGGTGTGCTTGGCCGATACCGGATGGACACTGAACTCGGCGTCCCGTCCGCGCAGCTATCCCGTTCGCGGCGGCGCGCACGGCTACGATCCCGAAGACCCGCTGATGGGCGCGCTGTTCATCGCGCATGGGCCGGCGTTCAAGCGTGGCGTCGTGGTGCCGGCTTTCGACAACGTGCATGTCTATCCGCAGCTCGCGGACTTGCTCGGCGTGAAGCCGGAAGCGAACGACGGCGATCTCGCGGTGCTGGCGCCCGCGCGGCGTTAGTCGGCATTCGAAGCGGCGGATCGGCTTAGTTCACGCGAGCGGAGTTTCCGTGCTTCCCCGCGAGGGGAAGCTGTCACGGCGCAGCCGTGACTGATGGGGTGGTATGCTCAATCCTGCAAAACGGAGCCGCCACCCCATCCGTCTCGCAGCTTCGCTGCGAGCCACCTTCCCCTCGCGGGGAAGGACGGTGGTGACGCTTGGTCAAACCATCAATACAACAAGTACGGCGCGCGTTCCTGCGCCCAGGCCTGTTCGTCCGGCACGGTGAGCGTGTCGAGGTCGGCGGGCGTGGCGGCGTTGTCGTCCACCCATTCGCGCAGCAGGGGTGAGCCGTTGATGACGTCGATCGGCAGTTTGCCGAACGCGTACTCGTACGGAAAATCGCGCCAGAGATCGTACGCTGGATAGAGCTTGCGGATCGCCTTGAAGCCGAGCGCCTGCACGCGCCAGGGCTTGAACGCCGCGTGATCATAGCTCGGATCTTCCACATGGATCTGCACGCCGTTGCAGAGCGTCTTCATGTGCTTGTGGAACGTCGGCTCGAAGTAGCAGTCGCGCAGCCGGCAGCCTTCAAGCCATTGCGGCGCCAGCGCGCGCATTTCGGCGATCACCGCGCGCGCATCGATGTCGGGCGCGCCGAAAAGTTCGAGCGGACGCGTCGTGCCGCGGCCTTCCGAAAGCGTCGCGCCTTCGAGCATCACGGTCCCGGCATAGGCGCGCGCCATCCAAAGGTTCGGCGCGTTGGGCGAGGGATTGATCCAAGTGCGCTCGTAGAGCGGCCAGCCATAGCCGGGCGCGGCGTCGGGATCGTAGCCCTCCATCGCGATGACCCCGTAATTCACGTCGAGCTTGAAATGCTTGATGAACCAGTGGCCGAGCTCGCCGAGCGTCATGCCGTGGCGCATGGGCATCGGCCCGGCGCCGACGAAACTCTCCCAGCCTGCGCGCAGTGTCAGCCCTTCGATCGGGCGCCCCGCAGGATTGGGCCGGTCGAGCACGATCACCGTTTTGCCGTGCGCCGCCGCCGCTTCGAGCATGTAGAGCAGCGTCGTGATGAAGGTGTAGATGCGGCAGCCTACGTCCTGCAGGTCAATCAGCACGACGTCGAACGTCGTCATCATCTGCCCGGTGGGGCGGCGCACTTCGCCATAGAGACTGAACACCGGGATGTGGTGGATCGCGTCGTCGAAGTCTTCCGACTCCACCATGTTGTCCTGCTTATCGCCGCGCAGGCCGTGCTGCGGTCCGAACGCGGCGGTGAGGCGGATGTCGCCGGTTGCAGCAAGCGCATCGAGCGAATGCGTGAGATCGGCGGTGACCGACGCAGGATGCGCCACGAGCGCCACGCGCTTGCCGATGAGCGGCGCGCGCAGCGCGGGATCGGCGATGAACCTGTCGATGCCGAATTTCATGTCTGCTCCGTAAGCGGCAGATCGAGCACGAAGCCCGCCGCGTGGTGGAAGTCGGGTCGGCCCGGCGGATGCGCGAGCGCCCAGTAGGATTTGGCGCCGTCGATGGTCTCGATGACGGCGGTGAGGTTCATGTGCCACGTATCGCGCGCGGTGAGCGTAGCGAGCGGCGTTAGGTCAATTTCGGCGATCATCATCGGTCCGCGTTCGTCGTTGCGGAAGTGGATGAGATGCGTGCCGATCTCGGCCTCGCGCATGTTCTCGCGATAGCCGTCGAAGCTGTAGGCGGCCCACTCCGTCGACGGCGCGAAGTTGAATTCGTGATAGCCGTCGCCGTCACTGATGAAGGCCTCGAAGCACGTGTGCTTCCAGAGTTCGTTCGTGCGGCGTGACGGGGCTTTGCGCGGGAAGACGATGGTGGATACGTCGCCGTCGATCTCGAAGCGCAGGCTGAGGATTTCGCGCCAGTTGCGCACCACCTCGACGGTGAGCGCGCGCACCTGCGGGCAGGGCGTCGAGGCGTGAGGGATGAGCGCGCGGCGCATGGGTCTCCCTATGGCTGGACGGGGCTTAACGGGCGGTTCATCCGCCGACGATGGGCGCGATCGTCCGCCACAATCCCGGCAGCGCAAAGGCGCCCGCGACCCCAAGCCCGATCCAGACATTGGCCTTGAACGCCGCGAGCGCCGATGCGGGCTTGCCGTCCTCGACGCGAGACACCGTCGGCCAGATCAGCATCGACCCGATCACGCCGAGCGCCACGCCTGTTACGAGGAACGATCCCGCAAGCGCCGCCGCCGCGCCCCAGAGAACCAGCGCAATGAGATAGAAGCCGAAAGTCCAGTCCCGCCAGCGCGGGCCGAAGAGGCGCGCCGTCGAGCGCACGCCGACGAGCGCATCGTCCTCGATATCCTGCAGGGCGTAGAGCGTGTCGTAAGCGATCACCCAAGCGACGCAGCCAGCAAACAGCGCCACTGCATCGAGCGTCACGCTGCCGCGCACCGCCGTCGTCGCCACGAGCGCGCCCCACGAAAAGCACAAGCCCAGCCACGCCTGCGGCCACCACGTCACGCGCTTCATCAGCGGATAAAGCGCCACCAAGGGCACCGCCGCCAACGCCACCCACTGCGCCACGGTTGGCAACGAGAGCAGCACCAGCAATCCCACCGCACACTGCACCAGCATCCATGCGATCGCCGCGCGCGGCGTCACGCGTCCCGACGGCAGCGGCCGCGACCGCGTGCGCGCGACCTGCGCGTCGATCTTGCGATCCAGAAAGTCGTTCCAGGTGCAGCCCGCGCCGCGCATCGCAATCGCACCGATCAGCAGCCGCGCCGCGAGCCACAGATCCTCGCCCCAAAATCCTTCCAGCGTTTCCGCCAGCGCAATGCCCATCAGGCACGGCACAAACAGCAACTGCCAGCCCACCGGGCGATCCCACCGCGACAGCTGCGCGAACGGCTGCACGCCCGCGGGCAGGCGGCTCGTCCAGTGTTGCGGCAACGCATCGGCGGGTTTCAAAGCGCTCACGCGCGTGTTGGAGCAAGGCTTGTCGCTGGACGCAAGCGCCGACGCGCGCTATGGAACCGGTCGCGCCGCCGCCCCAATGGAGAAACCACGCAACATGACCGTACCGACGAGCTGATCGGCGCCTGAGACGGGTCGCCGAGGTTTTCGAGCCGGCGCTGCCGGTTTGCCAGCCGAACCCACCTGTCAGGACCAAAGCTCCGGTGCTGCCGAACCATTAGTTCGGCCTCGCGTGGACCCCCGATTTTTCAGGACAACGCCTGCAGCCCCGTGGCGCGCGCGTCGTCCTCCGCTCACGGCGAACCCATGACCGACGCAACGCATTTCGACGACGACGAGAACGGCCCGCTCAAGGCGCCGCTGCCCTCCATCGTCGACTACATCTGGAAGCGCTGGACGACATACCCCGTCTGGCTGTGGACCTTCTTCACGCTCTACACGGTGGCGATCTCGTGCGACCTGCTGCTGCCGCTCGTCTCCGCGCGTCTCATCGAGGCGCTGTCGGGGGACCGCATCGCCAACGCCGACGCGGTGTGGGCGTCCTACTGGCTGTTCGCCGGCGTGGCGCTCGGGCTCTACATGTTCCGCAACATCGCGGTGCGGTTCTGGATCCCGCTCGCCTCGCGCAACATGAAGTCCATCGTCGCCGACGGCTTCCGCGACGTGCAGCGCTTCTCCGCCGACTGGCACGCCAACAACTTCGCGGGCGCCACCGTGCGCCGCGTCAGCCGCGCCATGAACGCCTACGACACGATCTCCGACACGATCGTGTGGTTCGTGCTGCCGGCGACGATCGTGCTGATCGGCATCACCGCGATCACCTTCGCGAAGTGGCCGCTGATCGGGCTGTTCGTGGCGACGACCATCGCACTCATGCTGTGGCTCAACTACTGGACCGCGCGCCATTACCTCGCCGACGACTACACGCAGACCAATGCCGCCGACACCCGCATCGGCGCATCGCTGGCGGACTCCGTGGGCTCCAACGCGGCGGTGAAGGCCTTCGGCGCGGAAGCGCGCGAGGAACAGCGCATCAGTGACATCGCCGAGGACTGGCGCTGGAAGGCCGAACGCCTGTGGCTCCGGTCCACCAATGCGTGGATCATCCAGAACATCTTGCTCTTCGTCTTCCAGGCGGGACTGGTGGGGCTTGTGGTGATGGAGTGGTCGCAAGGGCGCGCGACGTCTGGGGACGCGGCGTTCGCCGTCACGTCCTACTTCCTCGTCTCGGGCTATCTGCGCACGCTCGGTGAAAACATCCGCATGCTGCAGAAGGGCGTCGCCGACATCGCCGATGTGGTGGCCTACCAGGCGCAGGCAGCGGAGGTCGTCGATGCGCCGGACGCGCAGGATTTCGCGCCGTCCAAAGGCGAGATCCGCTTCGAGAACGTGGCGTTCGGCTATCGCAATCAGGACGCCCAGCTCTATCAGGACTTCTCGCTCGTCATCGCGCCGGGCGAAACGGCGGCGCTCGTTGGTCCGACGGGGGCGGGGAAGTCCACCTTCGTGAGGCTGGTGCAGCGGCTCTACGACGTCGACGCCGGCGCTATCCGCATCGACGGGCAGGACGTGCGCGCGGTGAAGCAGGCGAGCTTGCGGCGCTTCATCGCCACCGTGCCGCAGGATCCCGCGCTCTTTCACCGGAGCCTGTTCGAGAACATCGCTTATGGCCGCCCGGACGCGACGCTCGCGGACGTGGAAGCAGCGGCCAAGCGTGCGCGCGCGCATGATTTCATCGTCAAGCTGCCGAAAGGCTACGACACCGAAGTCGGCGAACGCGGCGTGAAGCTCTCAGGCGGCGAACGTCAGCGCGTGGCGCTGGCGCGCGCCTTCCTCGCCGATGCGCCGATCCTCATTCTCGACGAAGCGACGAGCTCCCTCGACACCGAGACCGAGCGCGACGTGCAGGCGGCGATGAGCGAGCTGAAGGAAGGCCGCACCACCATCGTCATCGCCCACCGCCTTTCAACGGTGCGCAACGCCGACCGCATCCTCGTGTTCGAACGTGGCGCCATCGTGGAGCAGGGGCGGCACGCGGAGCTCGTGCAGCAGGACGGGCTGTATGCGAAGCTCAATCGCCTCGCGCAGGGCGATCTGATTGCGGCGGAGTAGTTCGGATGAACATCAGAGATGATAAATGATCTACCCGCGTTGCTTGATGTTGCGCGTCGAGTGGATGACCTGCGCGAGCAATATCGTGACTCTGCTGCGTTGCAGTCTGTGGCCGAACAATTGACCTACTTGATTGGAATTGAGCGCGGAGTGATCACCGACCTATCGAAACTGAAGGCGATTAACATTGGCGTGATCGCTGCCAGAGAGATTGAGGACATGGACTTCGCAGTCGCTCGAATACTTCAAGAGTTGGACGCGGAAGTGGGACGGATAAGTCACATCTAGCGCTCCGACTGGCGAGCTGCGCGCTCAACCCTTCTCCCCGCGAGGGGGAGAAGGTGGCCGCGAAGCGGTCGATGAGGGGGTGATGTGCGGGACCTGACTCTGGCATCGGCGCCGCGCTTCGTTCTGCCCGACGCCCCCTCATCCGGCCTTCGGCCACCTACTCCCCCTCGCGGGGGAGAAGGGCTGTTTGAGCTGGATTGCCAAAAATTAGGGGGATTGCGGAGTCGTTCTTCCCTCGCTTTCGGCGGCCTCGGCTGACCGCCGGCTTTTGATTTTCTTTGGGACACAAGGGGCGGGCAGGATTTCCGTGCTCCCGATGAAGAAAAATCACGAAAACAATCCGACCGGGTCGCGCGCTGAAAGACACTCCTCCCACGTCGCGCCGGAATGGTCCCGTCGCCATGGAGAGGAGAGCCAGACATGCAGATCGCGAGACCATTGCGTCACCGTCGCGCCGCTTACGCCGCCGCCGCGCGCGACCTGCACCTGTGGCTGCTCCAGGTCGTCGCGTGGCTGATGACGCATGTGCGTCTGCCGCGCGCGTGGCGTCTGGAATTCCAGAACGACATCAGCACCGCGCGCCGCGACACTCGTCGGCTGATCTTTCTTTCCATGTGTTCGCGGCTGACGTTTCGCGTCGATCGTCCGCATTTTACGCGCCGACCGAACGGCGTCCTCGGCTTCCAGCGTCGCCACGCGCGCATCGTCCACGCCTTCACGCGCGGCATTCCGCTGCGCACGGTCGCTGAGATGCGCGACGCATTGGCGAAGTTCGACAAAGTGGTGAAGTGCGCCATCGCGCGCCTGCCGAAGAACGGCGCGACGCCCGGCGCGATTGTCGGGGTGATTGCTGTGGTGATTGTCATGAGCACAACCGCACGCGCACCTGCCGCAGAAGCTGCAGACACGTCATGACTAGTCATGCCGGACCGCGCACCTCCCGGTGCGCATACCCATGTTCAGTTCACGCGAGATTCCCCGGAGTCTGGCGGCGCCTCCGCATGCGCACCGGGAGGTGCGCGGTCCGGCCCCGCTACCTTTTCCGCGTCCCCATCACGGAACGACCGCCAACCCTCCATGTCCCCCTGTCAAGTCTGGCGCCGCCGCAGAATCAGGAGCATCGTCGCCGCCTTCCCAGACAACGGAAAACCGCCATGGCCGACGTCTTTCTTTCCTATGCGCGCGAGGATCGCGCCAAGGCCGAACAGATCGCGCAAGCCCTTGGCAGTGCAGGCTACGACGTCTTCTGGGACATCGAGATTCCGCCCGGCGCGAGCTGGGCCGATTTTCTCGCCGAGAAGCTCTCGCAGTCGAAGGCGGCCCTCGTGCTGTGGTCGACCACGTCGACGAGTTCGCAATGGGTGCGCGAGGAAGCGCGGCTGGCGCGCGATCGCGGCAAGCTCATTCCGGTGATGATCGAGGAGTGCGCGCCGCCGTTCGGGTTCGGCGAAATCCAGGCGGCCAATCTCGCGAGTTGGAACGGGGAAGCGGACAATCCGCACTGGAAGCTTCTGCTCGAAGGCATCCAGCGCGCGGTCGGATCGGCGCCGACGGGCCCTGCGACCGCGCCGCCGTTGCGCGCGCCGGCGCCAGGCAGCTGGACGCCCCCGCCACAACAACGCGCCGCCGCCGGTCCCGCGATCGCGCCGCAAGGCGGCAAGCGCAACTGGATGGTGATCGGCGGCGTCGCGCTCGTCGCCGTGCTCGGTCTAGCGACCATGCTCAATCAGGGCGGCGGCAACGTGGCTCCCGCGCCGTCGCCGTACGTCGGCGGAACGGGACCGCTGGCGCCCGCCGTTCCGGGTTCGCTCGCACCGGCCGTCGCCGATATCGTGCAGAAGGCCCGCGTCGCACAGGCGGCCGCGAAAGTCGTCGCGCAGGAAGCCGAACGCAACGCGACTGCAGGTCAGCAGGCTGCGGCGGCGGCCATTCGCGGCGAAAATGGTTTCACCACAAGTCAGGGACCGATGGGCGCCGTCGCCGGCGACCTTGTGAAACTGCAGCAGGGGCAGGCCGCGCCCGTCGGCATCGCCATGGCCAACGGCGCGCAGTTCGCGGGCCTCATGCAGGTCACGCAGGCGAATGGCGGCGCGGTGGTCCTCAACGGCACGACGACCGTGCAGGGTGGCGGCTGGGTGACGGGCCGCTACACGCAGAGCGGAACGCGCTCCACATTCGTCGGCGCCGGCATGATCCCGAACAAGTTCACCATCGAAGCGCAGGAAGACGGCGCCGTGGACGGTTCGGGCACGGATGGCATCGGCATAGTGCGCTACACGAACGGCGAGCGCTACGAAGGCCAGTACCGCGCCGTCGGACAGGGCGCGCAGTCACAGTATTTCCGCAACGGGCTCGGCGTTCACTACGGCGCGAACGATCAGGTGCTCAACGCGGGGCGGTTCAACAACGACGCTTACGTCGGTCCGTCATGACGCTGCGCCCACGCCAGCGCCTCCACGCGGCACGCTGACGCAAGCAGACGATCGGGAGACGCTGCGGCGCGCGCCACATCGATCTCGGCGACGATTGCGGCGAGGGACATTTCCCGTTGCGTCGCCATGGTTTCGAGCGCGCGCCAGAACTCCGCCTCGAGCGCAAGCGAGGTCCGGTGGCCGGCAAGCACGAGGGAACGTTTCAGAAGTCCGGGCATCGACTGCACTAGCCCGCTGGAGCAACGGGCCGACAAGCGGTAGCGTCCCGCGTCGATGAACGGAAGAGCAGCGCAAGGCATGGCAGGGGACGATCTCGCAAACGGCCGCAAAGGTCGCGCCGATGAACGGCTCGCCATGGGCATGGTGGTCGGAGCCGTGGGCGCGGCGGTGCTGGGCAGCGCCTTCGTTGCGCTCGGCCCCATGCTGCCCAGGCGCGCGCCCGTCGAAACCGCCTCGGACTCCGCCCGCACCGTGCGCGAAGACATCGCCGCCGACGTGCAGGCCGCCGTCGCTTCGGCCATCGCCTCCATGGCGCATGCCGACAGCGTGGTCGTCGAAGCCGAAGCGGTCGTGGTGCGCGCCCGCGCCACGCAATCGATGGGGCAGGCGACGCTGGCGAATGGCGCGGTGTTCCACGGCGAAGTGATCGACGGCGCGGCGGAAGGCGTGGGCGTCGTGCGCAGCGCGAGCGTGCCCTTCGGCGCGGGCTTTTTCGTCGGCGGCGTGCGCAGCGGTCCCGGCGTCGACTGCCAGCGCGCCGACTGCACAGGCCAGAGCTATGTGGGCGACTTCCGCGCCGATGCCGCCACCGGCGTCGCGCGCATCGTGTTCGCCGACGGCTCGATCTATCGCGGCGACGTCCGCGACGGCGCGCCTGACGGCTTCGGCGAACTGCGCAAATCCGATGGCGTCTTTTATCGCGGGCAATTCTCCGCGGGGCGGCGCGAAGGCTATGGCGTGGAGACCGCCGCTGATGCTTCGCATAAAGGCGGCTTCTGGAAAGCCGACGTACTCACGGAAGAGCTGAAGCCCTAGCGCGTTTCGTCGTCGGGCTTCTCGACCTTGTGCGCGTCGAGATCGCGCGTCGCTTTTTCCGCGCTTGCTTTCGTCAGCGACTTTTCGGATTTCGAACGGCCATGCGCCGCGCGCTGTGCGTCGGCGTCCTTCGCCTTGTCGTCGCGCGCCTTGCTCTTGCGGGCCTGCCGCAGGTTCACGATATCAGCCATGCGTCACCATACCGGATTTTTCGGGCCATCGCGCACGCGGTCGCGCGGGGCTTCCGGCGCCTGACCGATCTCGACGAGCACATCGGCGCGCGCTTCGTCGAGATTGGGCGCCGGCGGGCGCGTCGTCGGATCGGGGTAACCGGAGATCTTCACGGCGTTGCCGGACATCTTCAGCTTGCCCATCTCCGGATCGTCGACCTCGACGAACATGTTGCGCGCGATGAGCTGGGGATCCTTCACCACCGCCGCCATGTCCTGCACCGGCGCGCACGGCACGCCCGCTGCCTGCAGCAGCGCGATCCAGGCCGTGGCAGGCCGCGCGGCGAGCGCATTCTCAAGCTCCGCCTTCAGCTCCACATGGTAGCCGAAGCGCGCGAAGACCGAGGCGAAGCGCTGGTCAGCCGAAAGCTCGGGTCGCCCGATCGCCGCCGCGAGCGCCGCGAAGAGATGATCGTTCGCGCAGGCGATGGCGATGGGCGCATCCTGCGTCTGGAACACATCGAACGGCGTGATCACCGGATGGCGCGAACCCGTCGGCTTCTGCGCCTCTCCGCTCGCGAACTGCCGCACGAGCGCGCTTTCGAGCAGCAGCGTCTGGCAATCGAGCATGGAGATATCGACAAGGCGCCCGACGCCGCTCGTCTTGCGCTCGAACAACGCCGACACGACGCCGAGCGCCGCGAAAAGTCCCGCGCCGAGATCGGCGAGCGAAATGCCGAGGCGCACCGGCGGGCCGCCCTCCGGTCCGTTGATGGAGATCATGCCGCCGAGCGCCTGCACCACGAGATCGTAGGCGGGTAGGTCGCGGTACGGGCCGGTTTGTCCGAAACCCGAGATCGCGGCATAGATCAGCGAGGGATGGCGCGTGTGGATCGCGTCCCAGCCGTAGCCGAGTTTCTCCATCACGCCGGGGCGAAAATTCTCGACGAGCACGTCCGCCTTCGCGAGAAGCGCGTCGAACACTTTTCGATCGTTCTCCACGCGCAGATCGAGCGCGATCGAGCGCTTGCCGCGATTGATGCTCGCGAAGTAGACGCTCTCGCCGTTCAGGAAGGGCGGAAACGCGCGCGTGTCATCCCCATGCCCCGGCTGCTCCACCTTCAGCACCTCGGCGCCGAGCTCGTAGAGCTGCGTGGTGCAGTAGGGTCCCGCGAGCACGCGCGAGAGATCGAGCACGCGGATGCCCGCGAGGGGGCCGCGTGGCGTGGCGTCGCTCATCCGTTGTCCTTCGCCGCCGCGCGCTGCGCTGCGGGGCGTTCAGCGAGACGCTTGAGGTAGTCGTCGACCACATCGCCCGGCGGCAGCGCCGGACGCATCCATTGGCCGACGCTGCCGATGATGACGTCGACGGCGGTGAATTTGTCGCCGAGAATCCAGGGTGATTTTTCCAGTGCGGCGGAGACACGCGCATGCACTTCGCGCGCCGTGCGCCATGTTCTGGTGACGGCGGGATTGTCCGAAAAGCCCGCGAAGCCTGCGATCATCACAGGCTCCATCACGCCGACATAATAGGCGAGCCATTCCAGATACGGGGCCCGCAGTGGATCGCCGATCTTCGGCGCGATGCCGGCTTGCGGATGGGCATCGCAAAGATAGATCGTGATGGCGATGCTCTCGGAGACGAGGACGCCATTGTCGACGATAGCGGGCACCTTCTTGTCGGGATGCGGATTGGCGGCGTCCGGGCCGCCGCTGCCGTCCTGGCGCGGAATGGTGGTGATCTTGATCTCATACGGCGCGCCGAGTTCCTCGAGGAGCCAGACGATGCGCGAGGAGCGCGACTGCGGCGCGTGATAGAGGGTGATCATGGGGTTCCTCCGAATGTCGTTGACCCGAATTGTCGCCCGCGCCAATGCCTAGCGCAACAGCCCGCGCGCATGGATGACGACGCTGCTGACAAGAGGGAGTTCCGCATGATCGTCTATGGCGCCTCGGCATCGCCGTTCGTCCGCAAGGTTCTGGCCTATGGCGCGGAGAAGGGCCTTGCTCTCGAACTGAAGAACACCGGCCTCGGATCGCAGGACCCCGCGTTCAAGGAAGCAAGCCCCTTCGGCAAGATGCCCGGCTTCCGCGACGGCGATTTCGCGATCTCGGATTCCACGGCGATCATCACCTATCTCGAAGCGCTGCACCCCGAACCCAAGCTCATCCCGACGGAGCCGAAGGCCCGCGCGCGCACCGTCTGGTACGATGAATTCGCCGACACGATCATGGTCGGCGCGATGGGAAAAATCTTCTTCAACCGCGTGGTCGCGCCGAAAGTGCTGAAGGTGCCGGGCGATGAAGCGGTCGCGCTCGCGGCGGAGACGAAGGAAGTGCCGCCGATCCTCGACTATATCGAGCGCATTCTTCCGGAGTCAGGATGGTTCGTGGAGGACCGCCTGACGCTCGCCGACATTTCCATCGCCAGCCCCTTCGTGAACATGATGCACGTGGGCCTGCTGCCGAAGGCGGACACGCACCCGAAGCTCGCCGCCTTCATCGAGAAGATGCACGCGCGTCCGAGTTTTGCGGGATGGATCGAGGAGGAGAAGAGGTTTTTTGCGCGCTGAAAACAAAATCGATAGCGTTGTTGGCGCTTGTGCTTGCTTGCGGAGCTAGCAGCGTGTTGGCGCAAACGCCTCCGAGCGTTGTCCAAGCGTGGCGCGGGATGTTCGAAGCCGTACCGGTAGGCGGCGACTATCCGCGTGTTTTCCCGCGAAAGGCAATTGAGCGAATGCAGCCCGGCTACGCTGTTCTTTGCTGCAAGGCGAAGCCGGACAGATCACTAGCATGCACTGTCGGGGCTGAATGGCCCGCAAATTTCAGGTTCGGCGCTGCCTCCTTGCAATTGGCCGAGCGGTTCAAACTGACGCCCGACGCCTATGAGAAGTTGCGGGCCGAAGGGTTTCCAACAGTGGAGACGCCCATGCCGTGGAATCTTGAACCCCTATCCGAAAGCAAACAGATCGAGCTGAACGCCGCGAAGATGCGGATGCAGCATAGCTGCGATGCGTCGCGGTTCGCGCCAGTGTCGTGAACCTTCACCCCGGCGCGATCATCTGCTCCGGGCGCACCACGGCGTCGAACTCCGCTTCCGTCACATAGCCGCCGCCGACGGCTTCCTCGCGCAAGGTCGTGCCGTTCTTGTGCGCGGTCTTGGCGATCTTCGCCGCGTTGTCGTAGCCGATCTTCGGCGCGAGCGCGGTGACGAGCATGAGGCTCTTTTCCATCGCCGCCTTGATGTTGTCCTCGCGCGCTTCGATGCCGGCGACGCAGTTGTCGTTGAAGCTCACCGCCGCATCGCCGATGAGACGCGCCGACTGGATGAAATTGTAGATCACCACGGGCTTGAACACGTTCAGTTCGAAATGGCCCTGGCTCGCGGCGAAGCCGATCGTCGCCTGGTTGCCCAGCACCTGCGCGCACGCCATCGTCAGCGCTTCGGACTGCGTCGGGTTCACCTTGCCCGGCATGATCGACGAGCCCGGCTCGTTTTCCGGCAGCGACAGTTCGCCGAGACCCGAGCGCGGACCGGAGCCCAGGAAGCGGATGTCGTTGGCGATCTTGAACAGATCCATCGCCACCGCGTTCAGCGCGCCGTGCGCATAGGCCAGCGCGCCATGCGACGCGAGCGCCTCGAACTTGTTCGGCGCAGTGAGAAACGGGAGCCCCGTGATCTTTGCGACCTTCGTCGCAAACAGCTCCGCGAAGCCGACCGGCGCGTTCAGACCGGTCCCCACTGCAGTGCCGCCCTGCGCGAGCTCGAACAGGTCGACCATCGATTCCTCGATGCGGCGAATCCCGTTCTCGACCGCATGCGCGTAGCCGGAAAATTCCTGGCCGAGCGTCAGCGGCGTCGCGTCCTGCGTGTGCGTGCGACCGATCTTGATGATGTGCTTGAACGCTTCCTGCTTGGCCGCGAGGCCTGCAGAAAGCTTCGTGAGCGCCGGCAGCGTCTCGCGCACCAGATACTCCGCCGCCGCGATGTGCATGGCCGTCGGATACACGTCGTTGGACGACTGGCTCATGTTGACGTGATCGTTCGGGTGGACAGGCTTCTTCGAGCCCATCACGCCGCCCAGCATCTCGATCGCGCGATTCGAGATCACCTCGTTGGCGTTCATGTTGGTCTGCGTGCCGGAGCCCGTCTGCCAGACGCTGAGCGGGAAGTGGCCGTCGAGCTTGCCGTCGATCACTTCCTGTGCGGCGGCGACGATGGCGTCGCCGAGGCCGGTGTCGAGACGGCCGAGCTCCATGTTCGCTTCGGCGGCGGCGCGCTTGACAATGCCGAGCGCGCGCACGAGCGGCTTGGGCATCTTCTCTTCGCCGATCTTGAAGTTGCCGAGCGAGCGCTGCGCCTGCGCGCCCCAATACTTGTCGGCCTCGACGTCGATGGGGCCGAAGGTATCGGTTTCGGTGCGCTTGGTCATGACTATACCTTGGGGTCGGCGGGGCGGATTTGAAGAGCGCGCTCTAGCATGCGCGCACCCCCCGCCCAAATGCGGCTCAGAAGCGCGGGCCGAGCATGTTCCAGGCGTTGAGCATCACGGCGAGCGCCACGAATGCGGCGAGCGTGGTGACGATCCGCGTCCGCCTCCACACCGACCAATTGGCGCCCATCCAAGCGACGGCGACGGCTAGCACGCACAGCACCGTCAGCGCCGCCGCCACAGCGCCCGCCCATGCGCCGAACGCGAACTCGCCGGGCCAGTCCGCCATCACCACCCACTCGTCGACGGAGGCGCGCTGGAAGTAGATGCCGTAGCCGATGAGCGCCGCGAGCCAGGCCGCGCCGGTGAGTGGCAGGAACACGCCCACCAGACGCGCCCGCGCGCTCGGCTGCGTCGGCGCGAGAAGGCGGGAGACACCCGAGATCACTGCCGCGAGCGCCGCGAGGAGGCCCAGAAGCGCGATGGCGAAGAAGCCGTCGGCGCCGGCGAACAAGCTGATGCGCGTCGCGCGGTTGACGCCGCCGGCGCTGATATACCGGACGATCTTGCCGTCGCGTTCGACGAAGGCGGCGGTTTCTCCGGAATCAAGGTTGCGGAAGCGGTGCACGATGACGCCGCCGCCGCGATCCGCCGCATCGAGCGGCGCCAGTCGCGATGCGCCGCCGCCGCCGGAGAGAATGAGTTGTCCGTTCGCTGCGACCTGCACGTTGATCGCGCAGTTGACGAGGCAGAAGGCGCGCTCGGCGTTGGAATAGGACCGCCGGTCGACCATGTAGGCGCCCGCGAAGCGTCGAAGCGCGGCGCGTTGTTCAGGATCGGGCGCCGGCGCGGGCGTAACCGCAGGATTGGCGCCGCCAACGCGGTCGGCGATGGCTCCGGGCAGGAAATCGCGGAGCGCGCCGCCGCTCGTGGTGTTGGTGGTGACGAACACGCCGAGTTTCAGCTCGGGATAAATCGCGAGTTCGGAGTGGAAGCGCAGCGTGTCGCCGCCGTGGCCCCACGCCCGCCAGCCGCCTGGCGAATGGCTCTGCAGCATGCCCCACGCAACGCCGTTGACGCCCGGCGCGTTGGCGAGCAGCGGCTTTTCTCGCGCGAAAAGCGCCACGGATTCAGGCTTCAGCACGCCGTTGCCGCCAGCCATCAGCGCCTGCAGATAGCGGCCCATGTCGGCGGCAGTGGTGGAGACCGATCCGGCGGGCGCGAACTGCACGACGAATTCGAACGGCTGTTTCGCGAACGCGCCGCCGGACCAGCGGAAACCCTCGGAGAGATCGGCGGCGAGCGCGGGCGACATCGGCGAGGGCAGGCCGCGTCCCTGCACCAGCGCCATGGGATAGGGCTCGCGGAACGTGGTGCTCTGCAGGCCCAGTGGCGTGAGGATGGTCGTCTCGACATGATCCTCGAACGTCTGCCCGGTGACATGCTGGACGATCGCACCCGCGAGCGCGGTGGCATAGTTGGAATAGACGCTTGCTGAACCCGGCGGGCGCACGCGACGCGGACGATGATGCTCGAGCGCATTGACCAGCGGCGCGGCGAGCGCGGGGTCGGGGATGAAGAGGTGGCCGGCGACGAGATCCTCGAACCCGGCTGAATGCGTCATCAGGTGCCGCACGAGCACCGGCGATGTCTGGCCGTCATCGGGAATGCGCAGCTGCGCCGGCAGGTAGTCGTTGGCGGGCTTGTTCAGATCGACCTTGCCCTGCTCGACGAGCTGCATCATCGCGATCCACGTGAACGTCTTCGAGATCGATGCGATGCGGAAGAGCGTGCGTTCCGGATCAATACGGCGACCGGCTTCGTCGGCGACGCCGTAACCCTTGAGCAGGACCACGCGCCCGTCGCGGACGACGACGACGCTTACGCCCGCGATGCGTTCGGTGTGCATGGTGGTCTGCACCACGCCGTCGATGAAGGGCTCGAGCGACGCGTCTTCAACAATCGGCGGCGCGGAAGCGGCGACCGCTGCGGGCGCGGTCGTGGCGGGCGTCTGTGCGACGGCGGACGCTGTGCACAGCGCCAACGTCATGCCGATGAGGCCGAGCGCCCATCGCTTCATCCCGATCTCCCGCGCCCAACCCCTAAGGCCGCCCGAGACTTAGCAAAGCCGGTCGCGACCGTCGATCCGGCTCGCCCTACGGCAGGCGTCCCCAACGACAGGGGCTTGCAACGGGGGCTTGCGCCGGCGCGTCCGACAGGGCTCTTTCGGGGCAAAGCCGGAACGGCGCCCAAAGGGATCAGAAGGGGAAACGCATGAAGGATTTTGCGGGCAAGATCGCGGTCGTCACCGGCGGTGGCACGGGTATGGGTCGCGAACTGGTGCGCCAGCTGGCGGCCGAGGGCTGCAATGTCGCCATGTGCGACGTGTCGGCGAAGAATATGGCCGAGACCCAGCGTCTCTGCGAGGCCGACGGTCCGCCGCAGGGCACGAAAGTGACGGCGCACCTCGCGGACGTGTCGATCGAAGGTCAGCTCAAGGCCTTCCGCGACGAGGTTGCGAGGGACATGGATACCGACAAGATCCATCTGCTGTTCAACAATGCCGGCGTTGGCGGCGGCGGGTCGCTCTTCACCGACAGTCGCGAGAACTGGGAGCGGACGTTCAACATCTGCTGGGGCGGGGTCTATCTCGGCGTGCGCACCTTCCTGCCCATGCTGGTCAAGGCCAGCGAGGCGCACATCATCAACACCTCGAGCGTCAACGGCTTTTACGCATCCATCGGCCCGAACACGCCGCACACGGCCTACAGCGCCGCGAAGTTTGCCGTGAAGGGCTTCACCGAAGCCTTGATGACGGACCTCAAGGTCAATGCGCCGCACGTAAAATGCTCGGTGGTGATGCCGGGACACATCGGCACGGAGATCGTCGCCAATTCGCGCAAGGTCATCTCCGGCACCGAGAGCGACGACTACAGCGCCGAGGACATCAAGGGCATGCGCCTGCGCGTGAAGGCGATGGGCCAGGACGACTCTCAGCTCACGGACGCGCAGATCGCGGGTTTCGGAAAGATGATGGCCGACGGCTTCCGCGACAACGCGCCGATGACGGCGGCGGCGGCCTCGAAGGTGATCCTCGACGGCGTCAAGGCCGGGACGTGGCGCATTCTCGTCGGCGAGGACGCGCAGCGCCTCGACGAATTCGTCCGCAAGGATCCCGCCGCCGCTTACGATACGGATTTCTTTACGCTGTTTCCGAGCACCGTGGGCGCGACGTCCTAGGCCATGGCGGAGCCGGCGTGGGAAGGTCGCGGCAAGGTCCGTGCGCGTTGGGCGGAGTCCGGCGCGCTCGAGATCTCGGTCGACGGCCTCACCACGCAGGCGCGCTACTACAAGCCGCTGGTGTACGAGTTCTTCCGCAAGGAATTTCGCGTGCGCCCGCGCTGGGGCGACTTCGAGGTCGACATCCGCATGGAGCATCTCGGCGAAGCGCCGGCGCTCGATCTCGACAATCTCGCCAAGGCGCTGCTCGACGCGATCAAGGGTTTCGTGTTCTTCGACGACGTGCAGATTGCGCGCCTGCTCGCGGAGCGTGCGCCGGGCGAGCGCGACCGCATCCATCTCGTGGTGCGTGCGCGGGACGGGCCTACTTCTTCTTGAAGTTCGCGAACGGCGTCGGCATCGCGGTGCCAGTCGCCTTGGCCAGCAGCTTGCCCTCCGCGTCGCGGATTTCGCCCTCGGTGAAGGCGATGGTGCGGCCCCATTTCACCACACGGCCGACTGCGCGGAGCTTTGACCCGTTCGCGAGTGCGGGGCGCAGGAAACTTGTTTTCATCTCGAGCGTCGGCGCCACGTGCGTCATGCCGGAGGCGACCATGCACGCCACGCTCATCACGTCATCGAGCATGGCGCAGAGATAGCCGCCCTGAATCTGGCCCATCGGGTTGCGAAAGTCGTCGCGGGCGTCGAACTCCGCCTCGATCTGCATTTTTCCTTGATCGACCGCGATCATGCGGAAGCCGAGCGTCACCGAGCCCTTGGGCTGGTTGGCCGTGTTCTGGAAACGGGCGAGAAGCTCCGCGTCCGTACGCTTCGGCGTCGTGTCGCCGGCGTCGCTCACTTCTTGCGGAAGGCGTCGAGACTGACGACGGCGGCGGTGCCGGTTTCAGGCGGCGCCTCATCTGCGGCGGCTGCAGGCGTCTGGATGGCGGCCGCTTCTTCTTCGGTGATCCGTCCGCCGTTCAGTGAATCGAACTGCAGGCCGAAGCGCACCGAGGGGTCGTAGAAACGGGTCAGCGCCGCGAAGGGCGCCACGATCGGGTAGGGCTGTCCGCCGAACTTCAGGATGACGCGGAACCGGTCCGGAAACACTTCGAGGTCCCAGAACTGGTGTTCGAGGACGATCGTCATTTCATCGGGGTAACGCTGCTTCAGGTGATCCGGCAGCACGACGCCCGGCGCCTGCGACTTGAACGTGATGTAGAAGTGATGCCGACCCGGCAGGCCGCGCGCACCGATGGCGCGAGACAAGGCCGCGCGCACGACGCCGCGCATCGCCTCCTGGGTCAGTGTGTCATATCCGATAAGATCTTCGGCCACGCCGCCCCTCCTTGGCCTTGCGCCAAAGTCGTCCTTGAGGCCGCACCCTTACCGCGCGCTGCTGTGCAGTCAACCGCTCTTCCACCTCACGCGAATACGCCGCGATTTCGCCAGCGTCGCGCGAAATGCATATGCGCGCAGGCGACGGATATCCCTTTGTGCGACGTGCGCGTTATGATGTGCAAACAACGAGGCGCCGACCATCATGACTGCCGCCCACGACTTCATTCCCCCTACCGTTGCAACGCCGCCGCGCCAGCTTCCCTATTGGCGTGCGATCCGCACCTTCCTCGACAATCCCATCGAGGCTTGGCCCCGCCAGATCTATGAAGAGAAGACGTGGAGCCCGCGCGATCCGGTGTGGCGCATCCTGTACGTCTGCGATCCCGACGCGATCCGCCAGGTCATGCTCGACGACCAGCCGAAGTTCGACAAGGGCGCAATCTTCCGGCGCATGCTCGCTCCCGCGCTTGGCGAAGCCATGCTGACCGCCGAGGGCGCGCACTGGAAGTGGCAGCGACAGGCCGCTGCGCCCGCGTTCCGGCATGACCGCATCGCTGCGATGGTCCCGCTGATGTCACGTGCGGCGGAGGCGGCGCTGACGCGGTGGCGCGCGCACGACGGCGAACGCATCGATGTCGCGGAGGACATGGTTCACACGACGTTCGACGTCATTCTCGACACCATGCTGTCGGGCGGGGAAGGGTTCGACATCGCCGAGGCGAGCCGCGAGATCAGCATCTATCTGCACACCATCGGCAAGCCGAACCTCAGCGATCTGGCGGGCGCGCCGGCGTGGCTGCGCACGATGTTCCAGCCGCGCGGCGTGCGCGCCACGCGTTATCTGCAGCGCATCGTCTCGGAAGTAATCCAGCGGCGGCGCGTTTCGGGTCAGGCGCGGGGCGATCTGCTCGACATGCTGCTTTCGGCAGTGGATCCCGAAACGGGTCGCGCCATGGGCGACACCGACGTGCGCGACAATCTCATCACCTTCATCGGCGCCGGCCACGAGACGACCGCGCTGGCGCTGACGTGGGCGCTTTACCTGATCGGGCGCCATCCGCCGACCGAGAAGCGCATCGTGGAGGAGGTGGCGCGGGTGGCGGGCGATGCGTCCATCGACGCCGACCACGTGAACAAGCTCACCTTCACGCGGCAGGTGGTTCTGGAAGCCATGCGCCTTTATCCGCCGGTGGCGCTGCTGCCGCGGGTGTGCCGCGAGGCGACGACGCTGGGGGACCGGCGCGTGGAGCGCGGCACGCTCATCCTCATCCCGATCTACGCCCTGCACCGTCACCGACTGCTGTGGGACAACCCCGACGCCTTCGATCCCGACCGCTTCGCGCCGGAGAAGGGGCTGGAGAAGCGGCGCTTCGCCTACATGCCGTTCGGCGCGGGCCCCCGCATCTGCATCGGCATGCAGTTCGCGCTGATGGAGGCGACGGCGATCCTCGCGACGCTGGTGCGCGGCGCACATGTGACGCCGGACCCCGATCACCGCATCCGCCCGCTCGTGCGGATCACCATGCGGCCGGAAGGCGGCATGCCGATGACGGTGAAAATGCGCTGATGGCGAAGAAGCTCACCATCGAGGACGTCGCCGAAATCGCGCTGACGTTTCCCGGCGTGGAGGAAGGGAAGTCCTACGGCACGCGCGCCTGGCGCGTCGGCAAGAAGTTCATGATGCGGGCGAAGGAGCGGATGGACGACGTGCTCGTCGTCGGCGTCGACAATCTCGATGAGAAGGAGCTGCTGCTCGAGCAAGCGCCCGATCTCTACTTCACCACCGATCACTACAACGGATACCCGGCGCTCCTCCTGCGCGTGAACAAGATGAGCAAGCGCGAACTCAAGGTATTCATCGAACTCATCTGGCGGCGCGCCGCGCCTGCAAAGACGATTGCCGCGTTCTACGGGAAGTAGCGGGAGCAAAGTGCCCGGCTTCTGTTGCCAGGCGCCGGGCGGCCCCGCCTGACGATGCTACTCGTCAGGACTTAAAGTGGGTTTTCCTCGAACCGCTTACGCGGCCAGAGCATAACCCTCAGCAGTGTTGTCGTTGGCAACTATTGCTGTTTGGCCTGTAACGGGACCACCCGAGCAAAGGCCTCGTCCTTCAACGTCCGTCGATCCTAGTTCGGCCCCAGACAACCCGCCAACGACGGTTGAAATGCTGGTGGAGCCGCCGGGAATTGCACCCGGGTCCGATCCGCCTATCTACGCGCGTTTATCGCCATAGTCCGACCGAAGCCGGACAACGCGAATATAGGCCCCCGCGCCCGGGAACGAAAGGGCGGCGCGCGCGCGGCTGGCTTCCTGCGCGATGGAACATGTTAGTTTCCCGCCAGCGGAATCAGGGAGATGACCATGCACGCGACCATCAAGAAGCTCGCCGCCGAGTTCATCGGCACGGCGACGCTGGTGCTGCTGGGCTGCGGCGCAGCGGTGCTGGCGGGCGAGGAGGTGGGCCAGCTCGGCATCGCGTTCGCGTTCGGGTTGGCGGTGGTGGCCATGGCCTACGGCATCGGGCCCGTCTCGGGGTGCCACATCAATCCGGCGATTTCGTTCGGCGCCTTCGTGGCGGGCCGCATGAGCGCCGGTGAGATGGCGCAGTTCTGGCTTGCACAGTTCCTAGGCGCCGTTGCGGGCGCGGGCGTGCTGCTGGCGATCGCGTCGGGGCGGACGGAATTCAGCTTGCCGCTCGATGGATTGGGCCAGAACGGCTGGGGCGAGGGCTATCTCGGCGCTTACGGCCAGACGGCGGCCTTCGTCTTCGAGGTCGTGGCGACCTTCCTGTTCGTGCTCGTCGTGCTCGGGTCCACCCAGCCCGGCGCGCCGGGGATGATGGCGGGGCTCGCCATCGGGCTCACGCTGGTGCTCATCCACATCGTCGGCATCCAGGTGACGGGCGTCTCCGTGAACCCGGCGCGCAGTTTCGGGCCGGCGCTCTTCGCCGGCGGCAAGGCGATGGGCCAGCTCTGGCTCTTCATCGTCGCGCCGCTGATCGGGGCGGGTCTGGCGGGCGCAGCCTTCCGCCTGCGGCTGCTCTCGGCGGTATGAGGAAGCGCTGGACGCTGCTGGCAGCGGTCATCGCGGCGCTGGCGTTCTGGACGTTGACCGGCACGCGGCCGTCGCTCGGCGCATCCCCGGCGACAAAGGACGACTGCGTGGATGTCGGCGTGTGGAGCAATGGCTGGCACACCAGCTTCTCGATCCCCGCCGACATTATGCCCGCCGACCACCCGCTCCGGCAGCTCTATCCACAGGCGCGCTGGATGCTGGTGGGGTGGGGGGATTCCGCCTTCTATCAATCGGATGGGACCGACCTCGGTATCGGCCTCAAGGCGCTGCTGCCCGGCGGGGCGACGGTGATGCATGTGATCGCTGCGCCGCAACCCGTCGAGCGCACGTTCATTCCGCTGGAAATGACGACGGTCGGCCTGTCGCACGCGGGCGCCGCGGTGCTGGCGGAGCGGCTGAAACAGTCGCTCGATCTCGACGCTGCGCAAAATGTGCGCGTTGTGGCGCCGGGGCAACACGGCCCTCAAAGTCGCTTCCTTGCGGCGCGCGGCCCGTTCGATCTCTTCCAGGTCTGCAACCACTGGACGGCGCGGGTGCTGCGCCGTTCCGGCGCCGATATCAACGCCGCCTTCGTCTATCGCGGCGAGGCGCTGACCAGTCAGCTGCGCCGCAAGGCGCCCGCATGCGCGGCGTTGAAGTGACCATTAAGACATGACAAGGCGACAGCCTGTCCGAGTCAGTCCATTGTTCGCGCACTCATGATCACGGAAGCAGCAACCTTCACGCCGTCGAAGACACACGCGGACGTCCAGTATTTGGCGTTGCTGCGCGATGTCTTGGAGAACGGCTCGCACCGCGACGACCGCACTGGCGTCGGCGCGCGCAGCGTCTTCGGAAGACAGCTCCGCTTCGATCTCGCGGAAGGCTTTCCGCTTCTCACGACGAAGAAGCTGCACACGAAATCCATTGTAGCCGAGCTGATCTGGTTCCTGCGCGGCGACACGAACGTGAAGTGGTTGCAGGAGCAGGGCGTCAGCATCTGGGACGAGTGGGCCGACGCCAACGGCGATCTCGGCCCCGTCTATGGCAAGCAATGGCGTTCGTGGGCGACGCCTGATGGTCGCGTTATCGATCAGATCGCCGGCGTGATCGAAAGCCTCAAGACGATGCCGTATTCACGGCGTCACATCGTCAGCGCCTGGAATCCTGCGGACGTGGACAGCATGGCGCTGCCGCCGTGCCACTGCCTGTTCCAGTTCTATGTCGCGGATGGAAAACTGAGCTGCCAGCTCTATCAGCGCTCCGCCGATGTCTTCCTCGGCGTGCCGTTCAACATCGCCAGTTATGCACTGCTTACTCACATGATGGCGCAGGTCACGGGACTGGCGCCGGGCGAGTTCGTGCACACGTTCGGTGACGCTCACCTGTACGCCAATCATGTGGATCAGGCGCGTGAACAACTCGCCCGCGATCCGCTGCCTTTACCGGTTATTAACCTCAATGGCGCGAAGCGTGATGTATTCGCGTTCCTTCCCGAAGACGTTTCGTTCGTCGGGTATCGGGCGCACCCGTCGATCAAAGCGCCGATCGCGGTCTGAGCAGGGACTGGGACCAAGCTGATGAGCATTTTGCCTCGCCTCGTGCTACCGGCGGTCGCGACACTGGGAGTCCTGTACCCGGCGTCGTTCCTGTTCGGCATGTGGAAGTCTGCGGAAACCGGCGATCTCGAGGCGCCCGGCGCATGGGTCAACGGCGGCGAGCTCGCATCCGGCTGGCGGTACGAAGTCTATGAGCGTCACTTCCCGCAATCGTACCGCATCGACATGTCGGCGGCGGACCAGGGCTTCGGCTCGCTCTGCATTCTCGAAGTCCGCAATGGCGGTCCCAAGCCCGTGAGCGCCGCGCCCGGTCCGGGCACGCTGATCTACGTCACGCTCGAAAAGCCGCTGCCGGGATACGACACCGCGCGCGTTTCGATCGATCTCTCCGAAGCCATGCGCGCGCGCTGCGCCGGCGTGGTGTCGGGCGGCGAACTCTATGCCGGCGGCGCTGCGGCGAACCTCAATCAGGCGCGCGCCGAACGTCCCGTCGGCCGCTCGCAGGGCGCGATGCTCAACGAACCGCTCACGCCGGTGTCGCTTGAGCCGACTGCCGGCGCCGGCATCGGCATGTAGGCCGCCGCCTTCACGGAACAGCCCCCCCGCATCGTCATCGCCCTCGTCGTCGCGCGAGCGCGCAACCGCGTGATCGGCGCCGATGGCGCCATTCCGTGGCGACTGAAAACCGACATGAAGCACTTCCGCGCCGTGACGATGGGTAAACCCGTCGTGATGGGGCGCAAGACGTGGGACTCGCTCAAGGGGCCGCTACCGGGGCGCGACAATATCGTGCTGACACGAGACGCATCGCTCAAGGCGCCGGGCGTCTGGGTGCACGCCTCGCTCGATGCAGCGCTCGCGTGCGCGGAGGGGCAGGCGCGGGCGCGTGGCGTCGACGAAATCAGCGTCATCGGCGGCGCACAGATCTACGAGGCGGCGATGGCACGTGCGGAGCGCATCTATCTGACGGATGTGGACGCAGAGATCGTCGGTGACGCCTGGTTTCCGGCGCTCGATCCAGCGCTTTGGCGCGAAAGCGAACGCAGCGCAGCGCCAGCCGGCCCCGACGATGACCACGCGATGGTCTTTCGCACGCTGGACCGCATCTGACGTAGCGTCGCGATTGCAGACGCCGCGCCCCCGCGCCAAGGTTCTCCCAACAAGAAAACGGGAGGCCGATCATGGACATGGAAGTCATCGCCGAAGGGCTCGGGTTTCCCGAAGGCCCGATCATCATGCCCGACGGCTCGGTCATCCTCGTCGAGATCCGGCGCGGCACGATCTCGCGCGTGTGGAACGGCCGCACCGAAGTCATCGCCACGCCCGGCGGCGGGCCGAACGGCATCGCGCTCGGTCCCGATGGCGCGCTCTATGTCTGCAACAATGGCGGCTTCGAGTGGCACGACGTCAACGGCATGGTCATCCCGGGCTACGCCGCGAAGGATTATTCCGGCGGACGCATCGAGCGCGTGGATCTCTCCACCGGCAAGGTCGAGCGTCTCTACGACACGGTGAACGGCGAAAAGCTCTCGGGCCCGAACGATATCGTCTTCGACAAGGCGGGCAATCTCTGGTTCACCGACCTCGGCAAGAATTATCACCGCCACATCGATCGCGGCGGCGTCTATCGCGCCAAGGCCGATGGATCGCAGGTCACCGAGATCGCGTACGGCGGCACCGGCTTCAACGGCATCGGCCTCTCGCCTGACGAAAAGATCGTCTATGCGGCCGAGACCGACACAGGAAAACTCTGGGCGTGGGACATCAACGCCGACGGCACGGTCGCCGAACCGCCGCCCGGTTTTCTCGGTCGTCACATCCTGACCTATCCGGGGCAGGTGTTCTTCGACAGCCTCGCGGTGGAGGCCGATGGGCGTGTCTGCGTCGCCACGATCATCCAGGGCGGCATCACCGCGATCGAGCCCAGCGGAAAGTTCGAGCACCATCCGTTCCCTGATCTCATCGTCACCAACATCTGCTTCGGCGGGAAGGACATGCGCGACGCCTACGTCACGCTCTCGTCGTCGTCGAAGCTGGTGAAGGCGCGCTGGCCGCGCGCCGGTCTGAAGCTCAACTTCGCGCAGTATTGAGGACGTTCCGCACATGACGATCAAGGTCCACCACCTGAACGAGTCCCGCTCGCAGCGCATTCTCTGGATGCTGGAAGAACTCGCGCTCGACTATGAAATCATCGCCTACCAGCGCGATGCGGTGACGCGGCTCGCGCCGCCGGAGCTGAAGAAGATCCATCCCCTCGGCAAATCGCCGGTGATCGAGGACAACGGGCGCGTGGTGGCGGAGTCGGGCGCGATCCTCGATTACCTTGCGCGCTGGCATGGCGGGGAGAAGTTCTGCTTTGCGCCGGACGATCCGCAGTGGCCGGACTATCTGCACTGGATGCACTACGCGGAAGGCTCTGCGATGCTGCCGCTGATGCTCAATCTCTACACAATGCGTCTCGGCGAAGCGGGTGCGCCGCTGCAACCACGCATCGCCAGCGAGATCGACAACCACCTCGGCTACGTGAACGCTGCGCTCGGTGGAAAGGAGTTCATCGTCGGCGACAAGTTCACGGCGGCGGACGTGCAGATGTCCTTCGTGGCGGAAGTGGCGCGCGCGTTCGGAAAGTTGACGGCGTTTCCGGCGCTCGATGCCTACATCGATCGGCTGCATGCGCGGCCCGCATACAAGCGCGGGATCGAACGGGGCGGGCCGTATTCGATGGGCGGGTAGCCCTCACCACTCCGGCAGTTTTTCCAGCGCCAGCTGCTCGCTCACCTTCCAGCGTCGGCGTACGACCTGGTATTTGTCGCCACGCACCAGCACTTCGGGAATGAGCGGGCGCGCGTTGTAGGCCGACGACATCACCGCGCCGTATGCGCCGGCCGTCATGAAGGCGACGAGGTCTTCCGGCTCGAGCGGCGGCAGGTCGCGGGCGCGCGCGAAGGTGTCGCCGGTTTCGCAGATTGGCCCGACCACATCCATCACCGTGCGTTCGTCGCTAGCCTTCTTCAGCGGCTTGATGTCGTGGAACGCCTCGTACATGGCCGGGCGGATGAGATCGTTCATCGCGGCGTCGACGACGAGAATGCGGTTCGTGGCGCGCTCCTGGATGCGGATGACACGGGTGACGAGCACGCCGGCGTTCGCCGCGATGAGGCGGCCCGGTTCAAAAGAGAGTTCAATGTCGAAGCCGTCGAACACGCGCTTGACCATTGCGGCGTAGGCGGACGGCGAGGGCGGTTCGGGTTCGTTGAAATAGGGCACGCCCAGCCCGCCGCCGAGATCGAGCCGTTCGACGGAAAGGCCTTGCGCGCGGGCATCTTCCGCGAGTTTGCGCATCACGCGGAACGCATCTTCGAGCGGCCCGAGGTCCTTGATCTGGCTGCCGATGTGGACGGCGAATCCCTTCGCGTCGATCAGCTTCATTTTCGCGGCGCGTGCGTGAAGCGCAAGCGCATCCGCGACCGAGACGCCGAACTTCGCGCCGCTCTTGCCGGTGGAGATCTTGTCGTGACCGCCCGCGCCGACATCGGGATTGATGCGGATCGCGATCGCGGCGCGCTGGCCGTGCAGGTCGGTGACCCGCTCGATCATGTCGAGTTCGGCGATGCTCTCCACGTTGATCTGGTGGACGCCGACGGAGATCGCGTAGGCGAGTTCGGCCTCGGTCTTGCCGACGCCGGAGAAGATGATGCGTTCCGGCGGCACGCCCGCGGCGAGCGCGCGCTGGATCTCACCGGCCGAGACCGTGTCCGCGCCGGCGCCGAGTTTCGCGAGCGTCGCGATCACCGCGATGTTGCCGTTGGCCTTCACCGCATACGCGACCAGTGGATCAGCGGGCGCGAAGGCGTCCTTGAACACGCGGTAGTGCCGCTCGAGCGTGGCGCTCGAATACACATAGACCGGCGTGCCGACGGCGTTGGCGATCTCTTCCAGAGACACGTCCTCGCAGAAGAGCGCGCCGTCGCGATAGTCGAAATGGTTCACGTTGCGGTGGCTTGTTACTGGGGCGGCGTCGCGGGCTGCGAAGGATTTTCCGCCGGCGGCTGCGCGGAGGTCGACGGCGCGGGGATCGTCATCGTCTGACGCTCCTTGGCCTCGCGGTCCTTCTTGGCCTTCTCGGCGGCGTCGCTTTCGGCCTTGGCCTTCTGCTCGGCCTCGTACTGTGCGCGCGCATCGCCGAACTGCGGCGGCGGCCGCTCCAGCCCGCCCTTCAGCCCGCAGCCGACGAGGCCCGCCAGCGCGAGCGCGGCGATGGAGAGGCGGAGGAGAGATTTGCGTTGGTCGGACATGCGGGTCTCCGGGAATTTACGTGAGCCTAGCCTATTTGCGCGCCGAGCGCTCAATCCTCGTCCTTCATCCGCTCCACCCACAGCGCGGCCTGCTCACGCACCCGGACGGGGGCCGTTCCGCCATAGCTGTCGCGGCCGGCGGCGGACTGTTCGACGGTGAGGAGCGCGCGGGCGGCCTCGGTGATGCGCGGCTCGATTTTCTGGAATTCCGCCAGCGGCAGCGCGTCGAGCGTGGGCGCGCCCAGCGCTTCGGCGCGCTTCACCACCGCGCCGGTGACGTGGTGAGCTTCGCGGAAGGGCATGGCGAGTTCACGCACAAGCCAGTCGGCGAGATCGGTGGCGGTGGAATAGCCGCGCGTGGCCGCCTCGCGCAGCGCGTCGCGGTTGAAGGTGATGGTCTCGAACATGCCGCGCATGGCGGCGGTGCAGAGATCGAAAGTGTCGAACGCTTCGAAAGTGAGGACTTTGTCGTCCTGCAGATCCTTGGCGTAGGTCAGCGGCAGCTTCTGCACGATGCCGTTCAGCGCCGCGAAGTTCGCGCCGAGACGCGCGGCTTTCGCGCGGATGAGTTCGGCGGCGTCGGGGTTGCGTTTCTGCGGCATGATCGACGAACCGGTGGACCACGCATCGGACAGCCGCGCGAAGCCGAATTGCGGCGACGTCCACAGCACTATTTCTTCGGCGAGCCGCGACAGGTGCGTGCCCGCAATCGAGAGCGCCGACAGCGCCTGCAGCGCAAAATCCCGCGAGCCGACGGCGTCGAGCGAGTTCGCGGCGGGTTCGGAAAAGCCGAGCGCCGAGGCCGTCGCATGGCGATCAATCGGAAAGCCCGTGCCCGCAAGTGCGGCCGCGCCCAGCGGACACCCGTCGCCCGCGGCGCCGCCCGCGCCGCTGATGCGCATGAAATCGCGCTCCAGCATTTCCACATAGGCGAGCAGGTGATGGCCGAGCGTGACGGGTTGCGCGGTCTGCAGATGCGTGAAGCCGGGCATCACCCAGTCGGCGTGTTTCTCCGCCTGTGCGACCAGCACTTTCTGCAGCTCGCGCACGCTGTCGGCGGCGTCGTCGCACGCGCCCATGACCCAGAGCTTGAAATCCGTCGCCACCTGGTCGTTGCGCGAACGGCCCGTGTGCAGGCGCTTGCCGGCCTCGCCGATGCGTTCGGTCAGCCGCGCTTCGATGTTGAGGTGGATGTCCTCGAGCGCGACATCGAACACGAAGGTTCCCGCCTCGATATCTGCGGCGATCTGGTCCAGCCCGGCCTGTATCTTCGCGGCGTCCTCTTTCGTAATGATCTCCTGCGCGGCGAGCATGGCGGCGTGGGCCTTCGAGCCGGCGATGTCCTGGCGCCACAGGCGCTTGTCGACGTCGATGGAGGCGTTGATCGCCTGCATGATGTCGGAGGGGCGCTCGGCGAAGCGGCCGCCCCACATCTGCTGGCCTTCCCCAGAGGTTTTGGCACCAGAATTTTTGGAGTTCTTGTCGGACATGGCGGCGGGCGCGAAAACGCAATCCTTGACGTTGAAAGTGGCGGGGTGGCTCGGGCTCTTCGGCCTTCTGGCGGCTGTCTATGTGCTTTTCTCGGCGGTGTCCAAGCCCGCCGACGACACGAGCCTCAAGCGCTTCGCGACGGGGGAAATGCAGAAGCTCGTGGTCGCGCGCGACGCGCCGAAGCAGCCGCTGAACGTGTTCTACGACGCGACCGGCGCGGAACGCCGGCTCAGCGATTTTCGCGGCAAGGTGGTGCTGGTGAATCTCTGGGCGACGTGGTGCGCGCCGTGCATCGAGGAGATGCCCACGCTCGCCGCGCTCGCCGACGCCTATCGCGGACAGGAGTTCGCGCTCGTCGCCATCAGCATCGACCGCAACGACATGAAGGCGCGCGCGCAAGGCGATCTCAAGAAGCTCGCCGGCGAGCGTCTCGACTTCTATCAGGATCCGGGCTCCGCGATCGCGTTCGAAGTGAAGGCGCAAGGCATGCCGACGACGGTGCTCTACGATCGCAGCGGCCAGGAGATCGCACGCCTTGCGGGGGCTGCGGACTGGTCGAGCGCGGAAGCGCGCGCGCTGATTGATGCGGCGTTGCGGGAGTAGGGGCGGTGGTGGGAGGAGACGCGGTGGCGTATGTCACCGCGTTAAGCGCAGAGACCGACACGCGCCGCAAAACCGCCGTTCGCGCGTGAGCGGAAACCCGGCTGAAATTCGCCGATTGTGCTCGGCGGGATTGTGATCAACACCACGGGCTTCCACTGCTACTGAAACCAACTGTGTAGGAAGCCCGACCTTGCACCCAATATCTTGTGTGCTTCAGATCGGGCTAGACCAGTGACGAGCGCCTCTGCGAATGCCTCCCTACCTCATTGCCGCATCTCGGCCTCACGAGGTCCGGACTTTCCACGGTCGCGCCCCAGTGCGCTGCGCGTGACGGACCGGCTGGAAAGCCCCTGCACCAGAATCGAGAACACGACCACACAGTAAGTCAACGCGAGAACAGTGTCGGCGCCAGGCCCCTTGGGCAGCGAGAGCGCGAGCGCGACCGATATTCCGCCGCGCAACCCGCCCCAGGTAAGAATCTTCCAAGAGCCGCTCGGAAGGCGAAACCATCGGGAAAACACGGCCGCCGGCAATCCGGCCGTGATCAGTCGCGCCGCCAACGTTACCACAACAGCCATCGCGCCCGCGACCCAGAGATCCGCGGTGAACACAACCAACAGAACTTCCATGCCTATAAGGACGAACAGCACCGCATTCAGGATGGCGGCGAGCAGCTCCCAGAACATGTCGAGATACCCCCGCGTCGTTCTCGACATGGCCAGGGCGCGCCCACAATTGCCAATTATCAAGCCGGCGACCACCATTGCCAGCGGTCCTGACACGTCGATCAAGGCTGCAAACGAATATCCCCCTATGACGGCGGCGAGTGTCAACAGCACTTCGAGTTGATAGTTGTCGACGCTCTTGATCAGGCGGAACGTTACATAGCCGAGCGCTAGGCCGAACAGCAGGCCACCGCCCGCTTCGCGCAGCACTACGGCCAGTCCCTCGACCGGCGTCGGCGGCGCGCCGCTTGCCAGCACCCCCAGCAACAGCGTGAACACCACGACGCCCACGCCGTCGTTGAAAAGCGACTCGCCCGCGACCACCAATTCCAGTTCCTTCGGGGCGCCGGAAGTCTTGAGGATGCCCATTACGGCGATCGGGTCGGTGGGTGAAATCAGCGCGCCGAACAGAAGGCAGTGGAGCAGCGGCAGCTGAACGCCCGTCAACGGCAGGAGCCACCACACTGCAAGGCCGATTGCGAAGGTTGATAGCAGAGTGCCCACCACCGCCAGCGCACCCACCTGAAGGCGATAACTCCTGAGTACGCGAAGGTCGATGTGCAACGCGCCAGCGAACAACAAAAGCGAGAGCATGCCCTGCATCAACACAGTCGAGAAATCGAGCGACCGCAGGAGCGCCTGTTCGTAAATGAGAAGGTTGTGCCCCACCCCCAGCGCATCCAGCCCGATCATCGCCAGCGAAAGCGCCAGCGCCCCCGCCATGACGCCAATTGACGTCGGCAGCTTGAAGAAGCGGTGATTGACGTAGGCCAGCAGCGCCGTCGCCACCAAGGCCAGGGCAGCGATGTCGAGCATGCTATTCTGACGCCTCCCTATCGTAGTGGGCGGCAAGGTCCAGCGCCCGTCCAGCTTGTTCCTCGATGCGGCATGGGGGCCGTAACTGGATTGCGCGATGGCGGGCCGCCGGGCCTCCAGTCGAAGGTGCGCCAACACGTCCAGAAGCCGTCGCGCCATCCGGACCTCATAGAGGCCTCCAATGAACGCGCCTGGTATTCAATGGGGTTACGCGCACCTGTGACCAGCCCTACGTGATTTGGACCGCCCCGGTTCCGTGGA
>Ga0163144_10000482_pt1 | contig 92301 bp, 92 predicted proteins | sample OliLak19BULKMAT1_FD_123175 | JGI IMG/M metagenome (GOLD analysis project Ga0163144, IMG submission 123175) | Freshwater microbial mat bacterial communities from Lake Vanda, McMurdo Dry Valleys, Antarctica - Oligotrophic Lake LV.19.BULKMAT1 | ecosystem: Environmental > Aquatic > Freshwater >...
CGGCGTAGCGGTCAGCACCGGCGTAGCGGTCAGCACCGGCGTCGTCGTGGAGGTGGGCGTGGCGGTGCGCGTCGGCGTCGCCGTACGGGTCACGGTCGGCGTGCGCGTCGGCGTCGATGTTTCGGTCGGCGTGGCGGTTGGCGTGGCGGTTTCGGTCGGCGTCGCCGTGACCGTAAGCGTCGCCGTGCGCGTCGGGGTGGCCGTTCGCGTGGGCGTCGGCGTGCGGGTCGGGGTCGGACGCGTGATGGTCACCACGCGCTGGACCACGTTGTCCCCCTCGTACATCTCCGGGATGTTGTTGAACGGATCGACGATGACGCGCAGGTGATACGTCCCGTCAGGGATGTCGGTCACGTCGAGGTACTGGCAGCCGAGAAAAGGCCCGTATTCGTCGGCGCAGCCGACGGTCAGTCCCTGAAAGTTGCACGTGTAGACGGGCGCGCCACAGTCGGTGTCGCGCAGGCAATGGCCCTGCTTGTGCCCAACGACGATGGCCTGCCCGATCGCGTCGAGCAGCTCGTAGCGCGCGTAGTTCGCATAGTGCGGGTGATTGTGGCCGGCCGCCGGGCTGCACACGAAGTCCGGGTTGCCGCAGACCGCGAGCGGATGATTGGCACAGGGCAGCGGACATAGTGGGTCGCCCAGCACGAGATCGGCGACGCCGACGTTGTGCGAGGTCACGCCGAAGCGCAGTAGATCGAGATTGGTCGTGCGCTCGGCACAGCCTTCCGCGACGTCACCGGCAAAGGCGGTCGTATTGAAATCGAGCGCCACGTCGGTGATCTCGCCCTGCAGGTCAGGCAGCCCGCCCGGCGGCGCCGCGCATACGCAGCTCTCGGAGCAAAGCCCACTGCCGCAGAGCGCCGCGTCGGCGCCGTCGCATTGCTCGCCACCCTCGCGCGTGTCGTTGCCGCAGATCGTCGGCGTGCCGACGAAGAGACTGTACGCGCCCCGCTGTCCGCCCGTACCGTCGACGACGATGAAGTAGGTTGCGCCGGCGGTGACCGTCAGCATGACGTTGGACCCGTGGGACGAGCTCGGCGCGCCGGTGGCGCAGCCGGGCGTGTCGTCGTTGCACGCGAGCACCGGCCCAGGGCAGGCGCCCTCGAACACGTAGACGCGCGTGTCGAACGTGGTGCCGTCGCCGCACGTGCTGACGACCACCTGGCCCGAGATGGCGGGCGTCCAGCGATAGACGCGCTCGGGCGCCCCACCGTCCGACCCGCACGGACCGTTCAGCGCGCTCGAGCCGCTGGTCGTTCCGGTGAACGTCCCGCCGGCGCTCGGAATCACGGCGGCCGCATCGCAGGGCGAGCAGCCCGCGTTCGGAGCGCCGCCGACGCACTGCCCGCCGTTGCAGACTTCACCTGTCGTGCACGCGTTGCCGTCGGTGCACGACGCGCTGTTATCCATGTGGCGACAGCCGAGCGCGGCGTCGCAGAGATCGTCGGTGCAGCCGTCGAGGTCGTCGCACTCGAGCGGCGCGCCGGGAACGCACTCACCCCCAAGACAGCTCTCGTTGCCATTGCAGAGGTCGCTGTCGGGGCACGGGGTTCCGTCCGGCGCGCTCGTGCAGTCGTCGCCGGCCAACGCAACAGCGGGCGTTGCGAGATCCAGCAGCTCGTGCGTGAGGGCTCGCCAACTCCCCAGGCCGAACGACGGCACGAGCAGTACGAGCAACATCATCAGTGCGGACGCAAACACGGGGGTCGTTCGACCTGCACGACACCACCACCGCGTCGCTCCACAGGCCCTCGCGTGGCAGTATGCGCAAGTTTGCGACGTCGGCCAAGTCGCCGAGAAAAAATTGTCGCGTGCACGCGTCACGCACGTGTCCCCTGCCACAGCGTGTTCACGGCGCGAGATTCAGAAGGTCTTCGAGCGCGACCTCCGTCGGAATGGGCCGGCCCACGGGACACGCCTGAGGAAACGGCGCGGCGGGGCTCGGCGATGCGGGAACGATCGGGTCGAGGTGGGCGAGGTCGAGAGCGCTAGCGTTCTCGTTCGAACGTTCCGCGCGCGTGCGACGAACCGCAGCCGCACGCGCATCGATCACCGGTAACGCCATGGCGGGCGAGCGCCGTCGGCGCTGGCACTGCCGTTCGATTGCGGCGATGAAACTCGGCGGGGACGCAGGCCGCGCGACACATTCTCGGACCCCACGCCGGTGAGCAGAGCGTACGTGCAACGGTTCGCGCGCGATCAGGATGAGCGGGACGTGTTTCAGCACCGAATCGGCACGCAGATAGTCCACGAGCCCCCAGACGGCGTCACCCGGCTGGCGCGGATCCGTCAGAACGACGCAGGGGCGAAATCCTTCGCGCAATCGCTGCAGCGTATCGTGGGGCGCGCGTGTAGCGACGACACGGCAACCGTGAAGCCGCAGGAACAACGCCAAACACTCACGGACATCGTCGGCGGGATCGACTAAAAGGATTTCATGTAGGGGATGCGGCGTCATCGATCGCGACCTGCCACGCGCTGAACCTCCGGAATGTCGTCAGTGAGGAAACTCGGTCGAGCGCGACGCAAGCACCTGCGTCGGAGAGTCCGGGTCCCATAGCAGGGCACGTGCCAGGGTGTTCCCGAGCATCGCCCGAGCATCGATCGATGCCGGAGCTCGACGCGGGAGTAGGGCTTACAGACCCAATGTAGAAATGCCGCGCTCCGCCGCGATGAATTCATCGACGCGCACGGCGTATCCTGGCCAGCTTTCAAGCCAGCCATCCGTCGCGCTTCATGCATACGCGAAGATGAAATGCCGTCCGTAAGAACGACTGCCGCGCGCCCTCGGGCACTGACACGACTTCGGCACAGCTCGTGCTTTCGGGCCTGCATGAAGATCGAGACGCGCTGCTTCCGCTGCGACGGAAGTCACTGCCGGTGTACGGGATGCGGGACGATGTATGCGCGAACTATCCCCCGCTGCGGTACCCTTTCGTGTGTCGGTGCCGCGCTCGTGTGCCGTTGCGGAGCGATCGCGCAGTGGGAACCGGGGAGGCACCTCGGCGAGCCGCTCGCGCCGCCGGTCGAGGGCGGCCTCCCCATGCCGGCGATCATGGCGCCGTCACGGTCGTTTGCTCGACCCGCGTAGGAGCTGCTAAGCGCGTCCGCTCCGTGCAGCGGCGGCCGACTCGATATTTGCCGCGTGTGAGCTTGCTTCTGCTCAGCGCGCTCGCCGCGGGCTGCAGCCTCGGCGACGCGACACGCGCGCACGCCACCACGACAGCGACGCTCGCGAGCGGGCATCAGCCCTGCCCGACCAACGACGCGAGCCTGGTCGTCCGGCTCGTGAACGACGTGCGCAAACGAAACGGCCTCCGCCTGCTCGGCACCGACACGTATCTCACGCGCTTCGCGGGGACGCGCTCCGCCGCGATGGCCGCGGAGAGTCGGCTCTCGCACCGCGGGTGGGACGCGGCGCTCCGGAAAGCCGGTCTCACCGACGACGCGCTCGGGGAGAACGTCGCCTACAACTACGCCACCCCCGAGGCGGTGATGCGCGGGTGGATGCAGAGCCCCGGTCATCGCGCCAACATTCTGCGCCCCGACTTCAAACGCATCGGCATCGGCTGCGTCGTCGACGCGCGCGGCCACCGCTGGTGGACGCAGGATTTCGCCGGCTAGCATCCCAGGCATCCGGCTTCGTGCAGCGCATCCGCCATCTCGAGGCGTCCGGGGTCGCACCCGAAAAAATTGGCATGGACGCAGAGACCGGATTCGTCCTACACCGGATCGTGATGGTGACCGCGATGGGATCGCTGCTCGCGCTCTTCGGCAGCTACGCCTTGCACCTCACGGTGCTCCTGGCGCAGGCGCTCGGGGCCGTCACCGAGATCATGCGGGATCACTCCGTCGGCAGGCTGATGGCGCACCGCCAACCGGTACCAATCCCGTTGCGCTCCGCGCCGAAGCTCCGGCGCTGGCGACGCAGGAAAAGGTAGCGGCCGCCGATGCGCGCCGGGACGAGGCTCCAGCCCAGCGCCGCATCGACCTTCTCACTCGCGGAACCACCTGCCTCGTCCGAGATCAGGGTTTCTACCGAGGCGCGACGATGAGTCGTCGCCGGTCCCCGATGGGATTCGTCGAAGCCTTGGCGCGTCGACTCGGACGACGCGACACGCCCCCGCCCGAGTCGCCGTTCCGCTACGTGTTCATCGTCGCGTACGCGCGCTCGGGCTCGACGATGCTGCAGCAGGTACTCGCCAGCATCGAGGGCTTTCTCGCGACCAGCGAGAACGCCGACGCCTTGAGCGGCCTCTTCTTCGCCTACCAAAGCGCCTGCACGGCGCAGCATGAGCAAAGCCCGCCGCTGCCCGACGATCCGGATGACCCGGCGGCACGCGGCGCCGATCGCTTCGATCCGGACCGCTATGCCCGCTCACTCGCACAGGCCTTCGTCGACGAGATCGTGCAACCGGCCGCGCGCGTGCGCCTGATCGGATTCAGAGAGGCGCGCTATTTCGACCGGCTCGACGTCTTCGACGAGTTCGTCGGCTTCCTGCAGCGCGCGTTCGTCCCGGCGCTGGTCGTGTTCAACAAACGCGATCCCGCCGCGGTGGCGCAGTCGGGATGGTGGCGCAACTATCCCCGCGAGCCATTGATCGCCGAGATCGAACGCTTCGATCGGCTCGCGGCGGCGTACGCGAAGACCCGGCCCGCCGATACGATCGTCGTCGACTACGAGCACTACGCCTGGAATGCGTCGGCGCTGCGGCCGCTCTTCACGAAACTCGGTGTGGCGTTCGACGCGGACACCATCCAGAAGATCCTCGCCACGCCGTCGGAAGACTGAGTTGTAGTTTCGCCCGGCCGGTCTGCCCCTTTTGTAGAACTCACTCGTCCGCGATCGCCGCAGCCGAGCGCGCACTTGCCGCGGCGTGGGCATGCGCCTTGCGAAGCCCCTCTCCGAGCTCACCTCGGAGGAGAACCCCGCATGACGCAGAACGCCCGTGACCCCTGGAACCCCTGGACGACGTCGTTCGCGATGAAACAGGCCGCCACTGAGCCCTTCGCGCACGGACACCCTGAGCGGTTGGTGCCGACGCAGGTCGCGTTCGGCCTGGTTGCACTTGCCTTCAAACGCGACGAAGGTGGGGCCATCCAGAGCCTGCCGATCGACACCGGCAGCACACCGCCTCTCAGGGAGTAGATTCATGGCTGTCCCGCTTCGTCCTGTCCGTCCAGCCTCCGTCCTTCCGGCCCCACCCGCATCCGCTCCTCGGCCCGTCCGCGCTGCCGTTCCGAGCGCCGCCTCGCCTGCATCGAGCCCGTCGCTCGCCTACGGAGCGGCTGTGGCAGCCAGCGGTTTCGCGACCTTGGTCGCGTTGGTGCTCGGCCTCGGATCCGAACCGGGCGTCTTCGCACCTTTCTTCGTCGCACTCGTCGCGATCGCGCTCCGCTATGGCGTCGGCCCGGGTCTGATGACGATCGCGACCTCGATCGTTGCCGCCTACATATGGTTGCTCGCGCCGATGGTCGCGCTCGCGTTCGATCCGGCGGCGCTCCGGAGTCTCGCGATCTATCGGTTGACGGTCTTCGCGACCGCGGGAATCTGCGTCGTCGGACTCACCGAAATGCACCGCCGGGCACTGCAGCAGCTCGAACGTAGTCGCCGCCAGCTCCGCGCATTCGCCGCCGACGACGAGGTCGGCATGCAGGTGATCGACCGCGACGGCCGGGTCTCGTGGGCCGATCCCGCGACCCCGCGCCTCCTCGGCTACGACGCCGCCGACTACATCGGCCGGCCGTTCGCCGACTTCCACAGCGACCCCGCGCTCGCCACCGAGGTGCTCACGCGGCTCGCGTCTGGCAAGCCGGTGGAGAACGTGCGCGCGACCCTCGTCCGGAAGGACGGCGGGACGCAGGACGTGCTCCTCAACTCGAACACGCTGCTCGCTGATGCCGGCGCGGGCGTTCTGCTCGCGACGGTGCCGCTGACGCCGCCCGCTCCCGCCGTCGATGGCAAGCTCGCCGTCTCGTTCCTGCTCGAGCGGCGGCGCCGCACGGCGGCCGAACGCCATGCCGGCCGCGAGCGGCCGAACGTCGAACGCGCTTGAGCGTCGTCTCCACCGAGCCCGCGCCGCGCTGCCCACGCTGCGGCGCCCATGGTCTCCGCTGCGCCAGCTGCGGCAGCTACTACCGCTATGCCGCACCGACGCGTTGCGCGGGACGCACGTGCCGATCGGCGGCAGCAACCGACATCTGCCGCTGCGGGCGCGCACACGCCGCGCCGGCCGCGCTCGCCTAAGCCGCGGCGCAGACCCGCGTCAGCGCACCCGCGAGCTCACGCACGCCGACGGGCTTCCGCAGCCACGCGGCGATCCCCGCCGCCGACGCGCGAGCCGTGTCGGGAGTTTCGGCCGAGACGAACACGACGGGAATCGCGGCGATATCCGGGTCGAGCCGACGGAGGTGATCCCACACCTGCCATCCGTCGAGCCCGGGCATGCGGATGTCGAGGAAGATGACGCACGGGCGGAGCCCCTGCTCCAGGAGCTCGATGGCTTCCCGCCCGGAGCTGGCGGAGTGCGTCACGACGTCCGCCACGGTCAACGTCACCGAAAACGCGTCGAGAATATCGAGGTCGTCGTCGATGATCAGAACGGAGTGGCGGTGGAACGACATGGCTCAATGTCGCTGCCACGGAATTGCTACGCAATGCCACGTAACCGAGCACCGGGCTCCCGTAGAATCGGGAGGGGGAGCGACCCTGGTCACTTACCGCTTGGCGAACGTCGCCATGACGGTGGCCGCGCTCGCGACGAGCTCGTCGGCGTCGACCGGCTTCGCGAGATGCAGCAGGAACCCGGCGCCGAGGATGCGCAGCCGGTCCTCGCGGGTCGCGTAGGCCGTGAGCGCGATCGCCGGAATGCGCGCCAACTCCGGCTCGCGTCGCATCGCCTGCAGCAGACTGAGTCCGTCCTGCTCCGGCATCCCGATGTCGGTGACTACGAGATCCGGCTTCCATTGCTTCAACACGTCGAGCGCCTCGCGCGCCGAGCTCGCGACGCGAATGGCGGCCCCATGGATGGCCAGCATCGTGCTCACCGCCTCGTTGGAGTCGGGGTCGTCGTCGACGACGAGCACCCGGGCGCCGGCGAGCCGCGGCTCCTCCGTCGGCGAAGATCCCGGCACCCGCGCGTCTTTCCCGGCCGCCGTCACCGCCGCGGGCTTCCGCGGGAGGGTGACGGTGAAGGTGGCCCCCTGCTGCTCGCCGGGGCTCTCCCCTCGCACCGTGCCCCCGTGCAGCTCGACGATGTGCCGGACGATCGCGAGGCCGAGGCCGAGCCCGCCGTGCTGGCGCGTGATGCTTTCGTCGGCCTGGCGGAAGCGGTCGAAGAGGTGCGCCTGAAACTGCGGGGCGAATCCCTGCCCGGTGTCGTGGACCCTGATGGCCACGATCCCGCCCTCCTCGTGGACACCCACCGTGACGCGTCCGCCGCGCGGCGAAAACTTGATCGCGTTCGAAATCAGATTCCACACCACTTGCTGCAACCGATCGGGGTCACCATTCACCCGGCTCGCGGTGGCATCGACCTGCAGCTCGATCTCGATCTCCTTGGCCTCCGCCGCCGGCCGCACCACGTCGACGGCCGCGTGCACCACGGCCGCGAGATCGGTCGGCCGCACCTCGATCCGCATCTTCCCCGCGATGATGCGCGACACATCGAGCAGGTCGTCGATCAACTGCGCGAGCGCGCGGCCGCTGCGCTCGATCGCGGTGATCCCGCGCGCCACCCGATCCGGCCCGATCCTGCCGTCGCCGATCATGCGCGCCCACGCGAGGATCGGCGAGAGCGGCGTCCGGAGCTCGTGCGAGACCGTCGCGAGAAACGCATCTTTCGACCGGTTGGCCGCCTCGGCCTCGGCGCGCGCGGCGCGCTCCCGCGCGAGCACGTCGTCGCGCTCGCGTTGCAGCCCCCGCCGGATGCTGATGTCGCGCGCGATCTTGGCCGCCCCGACGATCTTGCCGGTCGCGTCCTTGATGGGTGACACCGAGAGCGACACCGGGATCAAGGTCCCGTCCTTGGCGAGGCGCTCGGTCTCGAAGTGCCCGATGCGGTCGCCGTTCCGGAGCGCCGCCATGAGCCGCTTCTCTTCGGGGTGCCGGGCGAGCGGCAGGAGCGTGAGGATCGAGCGGCCGACGATTTCGTCCGCCGTGTACCCGAACATCCGTTCCGCGGCCGCGTTCCAGGCGACGATCGTACCGTCGAGCCGCTTCCCGATGATCGCGTCGTCGGACAACTCGACGATCGCCGCGAGCGTGGTCTGCGCGACCTCGGCCTGACGCGCGCTCGTGATGTCGCGGGCGATCTTCGCGATCCCGATGATGCCGCCCGCCGCGTCGCGAATGGGCGAGATCGAGGCCGAGATCACGATGCGGCGGCCGTCTTTCCGCACCCGCTCGGTCTCGAAGTGATCGATCCGATCCCCGCGCCGCAGGGTCGCGAGGATCGTGGCCTCCTCGTGATGCCGCTCTGCGGGGATGACGAGAAGGATCGACCGCCCGACGGCCTCGTCCTCGCGATAGCCGAAGATACGCTCCGCGGCCGGATTCCACGCCCGGATCGTCCCGTCGAGATCCTTCGCCACGATCGCGTCGTCGGAGGATTCGACGAGCGCGGTCAGGAGGCCGGTGACGGCGGCGGGGTCGCGCAGGATCTGGTTCGCGGGCGCGGCGCCCACAGGAACCGAGGGGCTGTCGCCAGTGGCGGGGTCGTCGTCGGGGCGTCGCACGGTGGGAAGACTTACCATCGCAAGCCTGGCGGTCGTACTCAACGCGACTGCGGCAACGGCCGGACTGCCGCATCACCCGCGTTGCGGGGTGCAATACGACGAGCGATCCGCCGCGCCATCCCGGGACATATATCCGCCCTATCTACTCTGTGCCGGACGGTTTTCGTTGACATGAGCCCGGCCTCTTACAGAGAATCCGGCCCGACCAAACCCCCGAGCAGAGGCGCCTGCGGCCTGAGAAAAAGGAGCCTGCATGTTGCTTCGATACGCGATCCTGGGACTGCTCGATGGGCAGGAATTACACGGTTACCGCATCAAGAGCGTCTTCGAGGACCGCATTGGCCCCGCCTGGTCGCTGAACTTCAGCCAGATCTACCAGACGCTGAAAGAGCTCCGTCGCAAGGGGCTCGTCGAGGGCCGCTTCGATCAAGGAGACGGTCACATCGGCCGCTGGGTCTACACGGTCACCCCCAAAGGGCGACGCGCACTCGACACGTGGTTGAAACGTTCGCCGAAACAACCCCAACCGATCCGCGACGAGATCTTCATTCGCTTGCTCGTCCTCGATCGGAAGGATCTCGGCTCGTCGCTCGATCAGGTTGCGCGCCAGGAGCACGTCTATCGCGAGCATCTCACGCACCTCACCGCCTATCGGCGCACGTGCGAACCCATCAAGACCGAAGAGCGCATGCTCAACTCGCTGGCGGCCGACGCTGGCCTCTTTCATGCCGAGGCCCACCTCAAGTGGCTCGAGCATTGTCGGTCGATGCTGCAGAGTTGGGAACCCGACCGACTGGAGCTCGAGTCGGGTGCGGATGTCCCGCCCTTGGCGAGCCCAAAAATCCCCCTGCCCAAAACGCCGATCGTTCGATCGCGGATTCGGAAATGAGCGAGGCCGGCCTCGATCGTTTCCTGGTCGCGGTCGAGCTGCGGATGCGGGAGGAGATTGCTCGCACGCCGGCAGCGGAACCCGCTCGGGCACTGCTCGATGCCGGGGGTAAGCGACTGCGGGTGCGGCTCGTGTGGTGGTCGGCGAACGCCACCGCGCCCGGCCCGGTCGATCCCGATCACGAGGCGCTCGTCCGCGCGGCCGCCGCCGTCGAGTTCGCCCACCTGGGCTCGCTAGTTCACGACGACATAGCGGACAGCAGCGACAGCCGTCGCGGCGTCCCGACCGTCCATCGTAGTCATGGCATCGACGCCGCCGTCGATGCCGGGACGGCACTCGCGCACCTCGCGAGCGAAATGGTGGCCACGTTGGGACGCGCGGCACGGCATGCGGTCCGCCGAGCGATCCTCGCGACCTGTCGTGGCCAGATCCGCGAGCTGGCGGTGCCGTTCCAGCTGCTGAGTCCACGCTCGCGCCTCACCATCATGCAGGAAAAGACGGGCGCGTTCCTCGAGCTCGCGTCCGCACTTGGCGCCATCGTCGTCGATGCTCCGCTATCGCATCGGGCCGCAATTCAGCGCTTCGCACGGCGTTTCGGCGTCGCATTTCAGATTGCCGACGACGTGCTCGACCTCGCCGGGGATCCTCGAGAGTTGGGACGCGCCAACGGCGCCGACTTGCGGGAAGGCGTCGCTACGCTTCCGCTGCTCCTCGCGACCAACGACGCTGGCGCGCTGAGTGCCGCTTTAGCGCGCGTGCAGAACGATCCGACGTGCGAAGCGATCGGGGCGTGCGCTGAGCTCGTCGAGCGAGGCGGCGGTATCCGCGCCGCGACCGAAGTCGCGCACTGGTGGCTCGATCGGGCCGAGCACGAGCTGCGACTGCTCCCGACCAGCGTGGCCGTCGATCAACTGCGGTGCATCTCGCGTGCGACCGTGGCACGAGGCGTTCGCATGGGGACGCCAACCTTCGTCGGCACTCCCGCCGCTTCCCTGGCCGCGTTCGAAGCACGAACCTCCTGGATCGACGCGCTGCGCCACGCGCGCCAACACAACGCCGGGACCCTCGATGCTCGACTCGCTCGAACGCTCAACTGGTTTCATCCCGGCGTTTCGGGCCTGATCTCTGCGATCGCACAAGAGCCCGAGATCGCGCGCTCGCGCGCTTCCGCGTATCACCAGGTCGTGGACCGAACATCCTGGTCGGATGAGAGCCTCGTTGCGGCCGATGCCCTCACCCTCGCGCATGCCATCGCCACCCATGCCATGAGTGTCGACCCGCCCCGCGTCCTCGCGCTCGTCGACGCGCTCTACTGTACCTTCATCGGGGAATTGTGTCGGGCCGCCAATCCCGATGAGCACCAACAGTTGACGATGCGCGCGCGCCGCTTGAGATGCTCGCACGTCCCGCCGAAGACTTTTGCGCCACCCGCCACGCGCACGGTCCCTTGCGCCGGAGTTTCGCTGTCCGCGTGACGGCGCTGCTCTTCACCGTCAGCCTCCCCTACCTCCGGGCGCACGCCGGGCGCATTCTTCTGACCCTCATCGGCGTCATCATCGGCGTCCAGGGGATGGTCGCGATGGGGGCGCTGAATCATTCCATCATCAAGAGCTTCGAAGCCGGCCTCGAAGCCATTGCGGGGACGGCGCGACTCCAGATCGCCGGGCCCGAAACGGGTATTCCCGATTCGCTGGCAGAAGAGGCCCTCCGCGTCCCTGGCGTCGAGAGCGCCGTCGCCATCATCGATGGTTCACTGACCCTTCCCGACGACGCATCATTCCGCATTCGCACGTTCGGCATCGACCTGCTGGGCATGGTCGGCACCAGGAGCCCCCAGTTCCCGCGCGAGCACGTCCACATCCCCGACGACATCCGCTTCGTGAATGCGGTGGACTCTATCGCTCTCGGGCAACCGCTCCTGGATCGTCTCCACCTGAAGGTCGGCGATACGGTGCGTCTCGCAACGCCCGGGGGCATCCGACCGTACGTAATTCGAGGGTGGCTCGACAATGTCGGGCCGACGAAGCTCTTCGGCGGATTGGTAGCGTTACTCGATCTGCCGACTGCAGAGAGCGTATTTCTCTCCCCAGGACTCGCCCAAACGATCTACGTCAGCACCAAGGCGGAGGCTGACGTCGACACCGTCGCACGCGATCTCCGATCGGCGATCGGCAACCGCGCCCGCGTCGAGCGAACGGAAGCGCGCGGCCAACAGATGGACGCACTGCTCGGTTCCATTCGCGTCGCTCTCTCGCTCGCCAGTCTGGTGACGATGATCGCCGCGTTCTTCATCATCTATGAGACGATTGCGATCTCCGTGGAGCAACGGAAGAGGGACATCGCCATCGCCCGCTCCCTGGGTTTCACCCGAGGCGCCGTCGCAGGCGTTTTCATGATGGAGTCACTGATTCTGGGCGTGCTTGGAGCCGCCGGCGGCGTCCTTGGCGGCTACCTACTCGCACGACTGTCACTTTTAACCGCCATGGCAGGCGTAAGCGGAATGTACTTTACAGTCACCTCGGGCTCAGTGTCGTTGCCGGCCGCCACTACTTTTGCCGCAGCGGCCATTGGCACCTGCGTTTGTGTCTTTGCAGGACTGATCCCAGCATTGACAGCCGCGACTGACCCTCCTGCCAAGGTTCTCCGAAGCACCGTTGGCGTTGCGGATCAGACCAATCCGAAGCGCGACTCGACCATCGGCATCCTGTGCATCGCGGCAGCAGTTCTAATCTTCAATGTTGACCCAAGCTTCTCGAGTGTTACCGCCAAAACCGCATGGATCATGTTGGCATTCGCTTGCCTTCTCGCAGGATTCGCCCTGATGTCGACCGCATACGTCGGTTTGTGCAATCGCCTTGTCACCGCGTCGGCGCCGCACTCTCCCCTCACCGCGAGCCTAGCCTGTGACTTCTTCACAAGGAGACCAAAGAGAGTTGCCGGCTCCGCGGCTGCAATCATGGTGGGATATGGGCTCGTCGTGGTCCTTGGCTCAGTGGTGCTCAGCATCGAAGGAACCCTGCGCCACTGGCTTGAGGCCACATTCGGCGCAGAGATCAGCGTGGGTACGTCTCCTGGCCTAAACAGCGCCCTGTTCGATTCCAGCCTGGCAACTCCGCTTTCCAGAATTGCTGGAGTGCAGTCTGTCGAGCGCTACCAGAAATCCGTCTTGATCTTCGAGAATCGCCCAGTGCTGCTCGTTGGGTTCGACTATCAAAATCGACCCGACAAGAATCCTCTGCTCATCCAACGAAGCGTACCAAACGCCTACGAGGCCGCGTTGCGAACTGACGGAGCATTCGTCAGCGAAAGCTTCGCCCAACGCTACCGTCGCGACATAGGAAGCGTGATCACCTTGAATACGCCCCAAGGGCAACGGGATTTTAAGGTGCTTGGAGTCGTGAGCGATTATGCGATGGACCTGGGGACGATTCTGGTGCCCTACGACAGATACGCGACAACTTGGAGAGACAACAAGCTGACGTATGCACATCTGTGGACACGTGAAGGTGCGGACCTAGAGGAGATCAGATCGAGAGCAAATGACATTGTGAGCAACAACCCTTCAGTCTCGGTTGTCACCAATGCTGAGTTTCGAGCCGAGGTAGAGTCTAGGGTGCGAAACCTTCTCAGCGTCTTGAGCTCGTTGCAGATCTTTGCATGTGCCATCGCCGTGTTGGGCGTCATCAATTTCTTGCTCGCGGCGACAATCGACCGGCGCAGAGAAATAGCGCTACTGCGCAGCATCGGTCTCACCGTTAGCCAAGTCCGCCTCGCCACAATGATCGAGGGTGGACTCGTTGGTCTGACGGGAGCCGTGCTGGGTCTCTTAGCCGGAATTCCGGGGTCGTATTTCATGGTCAAACATTCGATGCTTGTTGCTATGGGCTGGTCACTCGACTTCAGGTTTCCGGTTGCGCTTGCTACCTCCACCATTCTGGCTATCACGGTGGTTGCGACGCTCGCCTCCTACTTCCCCGCGCGGAGAATCACACGAGGAACGATCCTGACCGGTCTTCAGGTGGAATAGCAGTGGACTCCGCGCAGATTCAGCTGCGAGGCTTAGAGAAGCACTTCGCCACCGGCGCCATCACCATCCGCGCCGTCGACCACCTCGACCTCTCCATCCATCGCGGTGAATTCGTGACCCTGACTGGGCCCAGTGGGTCCGGGAAGAGCACCGTGCTGAATCTGCTCGCGGGTCTCGATACGCCGACCGCCGGGGAGATCCTGATCGACGGTCAGCGGCTTTCCGATATGAGCGACGACGAGCTCACCATCTTTCGGCGGCGGAAGCTCGGGATCATCTTTCAGTTCTTCAATCTCCTGCCGACGCTGACCGCGGCGGAGAACGTGGCGTTGCCCTTGCGAGCGGACCGTAGGCCACGACCCGAGATCGCCGAGCGCGTGGGACTTGCCCTCGAGCTCGTGGGCATGGGGCACCGTGCCGGCCATCGACCCGGTGAGCTTTCGGGCGGCGAGATGCAGCGCGTCGCCATCGCGCGTGCGCTCGTCATCGAGCCGCTCGTGCTGTTGGCCGACGAACCGACGGGCAACCTGGATTCGAAGATGGGGCAGGACATCCTCGAGCTGGTGAAAGGCATGAGCGAGCGAACGGGCGTCACGGTCGTGTTGGTCACCCACGATCTCCGCGCGGCGGCCTACGGCGACCGGATGATCACGCTCCGCGACGGCCGCATCATCGACGAGGTGACGTCGCCGACGCATCCGATCGCGCACCTCCTCTGACCGATCCCGCGCCGCCGGCCTGGCCCACCGCCGCCGTTCGCGCCATGATGCGCGGCCATGTCGCTCGCCGCACTCCAAGCCCTCCTCGATCGCAGCACCACGACGGCCACCCCCGCCGTCGCCGACTCCGTCGCCTACCCCGATCGTCAGATGACCGCGGCCGAGCTGATGGAGTTCTGGAAGGCCGCGCGCATCATGGCGATGACGACGGTCGGGGCGCATGGGCAGCCCCATACGGCGCCGGTGCACTCGACGCTCGACGGCACGACATTGACCCTGGTGATCTACGACAACACCGTCCGTCGGACGGACATCCGCACCAACCCGCGCGTGTCGTTCACGACCTGGAAGGACGGCGCGGTCGCGATCCTGTATGGGCGTGCGCGTGAGGTGCCGGAGAGCCTGCGGGAGACCCGGCCGGGGCGGAGCGGAACGCCGCGGAACGTGGTAACGATCGCGGTCGAGCTGACCCGGGCCTACGCGATGCGGGCGCCGGCGCCGACACCCCCGATCCCACAGAGCTGACGAACGCGATGACGCCCACCAACGACCTTCCGCAGCGCGCTTCCTGGCGCACCTGGTTGCTCCGTCTCGTCGTGGCGTTGATCGTCGCGACCCCGTTCATCGCGATCATTTTGCAGGCGATCGGCAAGCGCTGAGCCCGCCACCGAGCGTCTTGGCACCGCCAGGCATCCTCGGCCCTGTAGAAATTTGTAGTGGACGGCCCGATGGGGGGCATGGCAAGCACGACCTCCCCTCATGCCGAGCACCGTCACGACCTTCCGGGATGTCCTCGTCGAGCGCCGCTCGGACGCCGGGTGGTTCTGCGAGATCGAGGGCCGGACGGTGCTCGTCGGCCGCGATCAGGTCGCACCCGGGACGATGATGCCGGGCGAGGGGCAGCGCGGCCCGGTCACGCTCACCACGACGGCGGCCGACGCGATCCGCGCGACCCTGACGGCACCGCGGCGGGGCCAACGCGCGGCTGACCCCGGCCTACTCGCGGCGCTCCAGACCCGGGCCGACCGCATGCAGTCGATGTTCGAGACAAGCTTCATCTATCAGGGCTATCTGCAGCCGGACGGGACGCTTCTCGACGCCAACGGCACGTCGCTCGCCGGCATCGAGTGCACGCTCGACGACGTGGTCGGGAAGCCGTTCTGGGACACGCCCTGGTTCAGCGGCACGCCGGGCATGTCGGAGAAGGTGCGGGCCGCCGTGGCCGCAGCAGCCGGCGGTGCCGACATGCACGAGGCGGTCGTCGTGCAGCTCCCGACCGGTGAGCGCGCGTTCGACATGTCGATCCGGCCGGTGCGGAACGCGCGCGGCGAGGTCATCGGCATCATCCCGCAGGCCATCGAGACGACCGGGCGGCTGCGGGCGGAAGAGTCCCTGCGCCACGCGCAGAAGATGGAAGCCGTCGGCCAGCTGACTAGCGGCATCGCGCACGACTTCAACAATCTTCTGAACGGCATCACCGGCTGGCTCGGCGTGCTCGACATGCGCGCACGCGAAGGCCGCACCGACGATCTCATGCGCTACGTGACCGCGGCCCAGGGCGCGGCCAAGCGCGCGGCGGCCGTGGCCCAGCGCCTGCTCAGCTTCTCGCGCCGCCAGTCGCTGACGCCGAAGCCGACCGACGTGGCGCAATTGGTCGACGGGCTGGCCGAGCTGTTGCGGCAGACGGCGGGCAGCCGCATCGCCATCGAGATCGCGCACGGCGACGACCTCTGGCCGGCGCTGGTCGATCCGAATCAGCTCGAGAACGTGCTGCTGAACCTCGCCATCAATGCCCGCGACGCGATGCCAAATGGCGGGACGCTCGGCCTCCACGCCGCTAACTGCGCGGTCGACGCGCGCGCCGGCCGGCTGCTCGACGTGGCCCCGGGCGAGTACCTCTCGGTCTCCGTCGCCGACACCGGCGTCGGCATGACACCCGAGGTCGCCCAGCGCGCGTTCGATCCGTTCTTCACGACCAAAGCGAGCGGCAAAGGGACGGGGCTCGGCCTCGCGATGGTGTACGCCTTCGCGCGCCAGTCGGGCGGCAGCGTCGAGATCGAGAGCACCCCGGGCGCCGGCACGACGGTGCGGCTCTGGGTCCCGCGCTTCCACGGCACGGTGAGCGCGCCGGCGACGCGGCCCCGCACCGCGTCGGCCCGCCGCGCCCGCGCCGGCGAGACGATCCTGATCGTCGACGACGAGCCGAGCATCCGCATGGTGATCGCCGGGGTGCTGCGCGATCTCGGCTACGCCACGCTCGAGGCCAACGAGTCGGCGGGGGCGCTGCCGGTCCTGGAATCGAGCGCGCGCGTCGATCTGCTCGTGACCGACGTCGGCATTCCCGGCGACACCAACGGCTGGCAGCTGGCGGCAGCGGCGCGGGCACGGCGGCCGGAGCTCAAGATCCTCGTCATCACCGCGTATCCCGAGGAGAGCGAGATCGGCCGGACGATCGCGAGCATCGGCACCGAAGTGCTGCGGAAGCCGTTCGCGCCCGACCTGGTGACGGCGGCCGTCACGCGCCTGCTGGCCGACGCGTAGACCGCTCCGGTCGACGCCATCGCCTCCGCGCGGCTTCCGCTCGCATGGCCGCTGGTCTAAGGTCCCGACCGGCATGCTCACTCAAGCGTCAGAGGAGTCGCGATGAACCCACGCGTCACGACCACCGTCATCGGTGTGCTCACCACCATCATGGGCGTGCTCGCCCTCACCTACCCCGCGCTGATGATGCGGCACGTGCTCGGCTTCACCGTCGACCCCACCTACACCGCGAATTTCGTCCTCGGTGAGGTCCGCGCGGCCTACGGCGGCGTCTTCACGGTGCTCGGCATCTACACCGTGCTCTCGGCGATGGATCCGGTCGCCAATCGCGGACGAATTTTGATGATCGGCCTGATCTGGGTCGGCGCCTGCGTCGGACGGCTGTACGGCGTCGTCGTCGACGGCACGCCCGGCGCATGGGGGTGGCTGTCGGCCGCTTTCGAGGCGGTGATGGGCGGCATGCTGATCGCGATCTCGCAGATGGGACCCGAGAGGCCGGTCGTCGCGCACACGACCTACACGCCGCCGCCGCCGCCACCGCCACCGCCACCGCCGACGCCGCCGCTCGACCCGACGGCGACCGCGCCGGCGATCTAAGGGACCGCGGGGACCGCGCGCGATGCCCGTCGACGTCCTCGGCATCGATCATCTCTACGTGACCGTCCGCGATCTCGCGGCGGCCGAGGCCTTCTACGATCGCGTGCTGATCGACGTGCTCGGCTATCGGAAAGCGAGCGCGCCGATCGGCGGCGACCCGCACTTCCACTATTTCAACCGGCACTTCGGCTTCTCGATCCGGCCGGCCCGCGCCGGCACGGCGGACCACGATCCGTACGCGCCGGGGCTGCATCACTTCTGCTTCCGGGTCGCGGACGAGGCCACCGTCGATCAGGCGGCGCGCGAGCTCGGCGCGGTCGGCGTCGCCGCGAGCCCGCCCCGCTACTACCCGGAATACGACGGCGACTATTACGCCACGTTCTTCACCGGTCCCGACGGCGTCCGGCTCGAGATCACGAACTTCCGCCAGAGCCGGCGCCACCGCATGGACCACTGGGACGCCCCCTAAGGCGTTTCAGGCTCCGAGTGCGAGCCGGCTCGCATTCCACATGGCGAATGCGGGTAGACGCAGCCGCGCCCCACCTCCCGAACGTCGCCTCGAACCGATCGACTACGCTTTGGCGTCGACCAACGCGCCGCGCGCCGGTTCCTGATCGCCCGACGTTTCCGGCCCCGGTAGATCCAGGGGGAACGACCGCACCACCGATCCGGTGTCGCGGTCGACGATCTGCACCAGGATGTACTCGGACGCAGGATCGGGCTGATACGAGAGATCGGTCGCGCCCTGCTCGGGCACGGCCGGACGCTCCTGCTCGCGCGCCCGCGCCGCGCGGTGCGCCTCGTCAGCCGGATTCTTCGGCGGATCGTGATCGTGTGCCACGGCGGCTTCTGCCGCGTGCACGGTATGGCCTTCGACGCGCGTGATGGCGCGGGTTCCGTCGTCACTCATGGTGTAGCTCCCCCACATCTCAGGTTCGTCGCCGTGCGGGCATACCTTGAGGGTTTTTGCCGTGCGTGCGCGCTCGCCCCACTGCCTTCTGGAGGTGAGAGCGCGCGAAATTGCCGCGCGCTTGATGCTTTCGTCGACGCCAGAATATGCGCCTTCGCAAGGAGAACCCTTCGCTTAGGAATCGTCACCGCCGCTCACCGCCACCGCAGCGATGCTGCTCGCGCTCACGGCCGCGTCCCCTTCCAGCGCGGCTTTCATCACCTACGATCTGACCGGCACCTGGTCCGGCACCATCAAGTGCAACGAGTGCGTTGGGGGCGCGAAGCAAGCGGTCTGAACTTCGGCGTCGAGCTGACGTCCGGCGTGCTCACCAACTTCTACGCCGGGATCACCAACGCCGACGCGAAGAAGCCGGAGCAGAAAGGCGACGCCATTCTCATTCGCTGCGGCACCTCCGACCAGCTCGCCACCGGCTCGTTCGACGAGTTGGTGCGTATGTCGGCGTCCACGAAACCGGGCAAGGTGAAGGCCACCTTCAAGGGCTTCTCCTTCCTGACGAGTGGCGACCACCAGAACCCACTCCACGGCACCTGTAACTGGAAATTCACCCGCACCGCCCTCGACGATCCCAATTTCGCAACGAGCTGCGCCCAGGACGGGCTGCAAGCCGGGGGTGCCAAGTGAACGCGCGGCGCAGCGTCCGCCCACGCGGGCCAGTTGCGGTTCTTCATCGACGGCACGTGGACGGGCCGCATCAAGTGCAAAGGCGTGAACGGCGGCGTGAAGGAGAAGCTCACACTCCCGGCGACGATGCGGGTGACGCAGGATGGGCTCACCGTCGGCCTGGAGGTCGACCTCGGCGGCGGCCAAATCACGAGCTACACCGGAGTCGCCAACCCCGATGCCGCGAAGCCCGACAAGAAGGGTGAGCTCGCGATCATTCGCTGCCGGACGGACGATCAAGTCGGCATCGACGACTTCGACGAGCTCGGCCGCATGTCGATCGCGACCAAGATCGGGCAGGTGAAGGCGTCGTTCAAAGGTACGTCCATCCTCGCCGGCTTCTCGGACCCCGGCCCGTCCCCGGCCAAGGGCTACACCTGCAAGTGGAAGTTCGTGCGCACGAGCTTCGACGGCAGCGCCGGCCTCGACACGGCGTGCGACCAGCCGATCGTCACGGTGCCGCCCGCGCCATGACATCTCGCGTGGCTAGTGGGCGGCGCCTTCACGCCGCCCACTAGCGCGCCGACGCTGCAATCCCGCGCGCGACCGCGTCGTTGCTGACGATCGCGGCCGCGCGCAGTTGGCACCTGCGTTGCTCCCTGCCCCGTCGCATGGGGCGCGCATTCTCGACCACCGCTCGAGCGCTCTGCGTCGCGCTCGGCCTGCTGCTGCTGGTTCCCACGAGGGCACCCGCTCAGACCACGAATGACGGCGACGATTCGGACGGTCCGGGTCACGTCGTCGACACCTGGATTCCTGGCACCGAGGACGAGGCGAGCGCGCGCGCGCTGCACGGCTCGTATAGCGGCTTCGGCGCCGAGACGAGCGGCGGCGAAGGCCGACCGCTCTTCACGGTGACCTCGCTCGCGGACTCCGGGATCGGCACGCTGCGAAGCGTGCTCGAAACGATCGGCCGGATCGGCGGCGGCCGCGTGGTGTTCGACGTCGGCGGCGACGCCGTGATGCGCGCCGAGCTCATCGTGCCGGGCAACACCACCATCGACGGGCTCAGCGCTCCGGCACCCGGCATCACGCTCTGGGGCGATCGTCTCGGGACGGGCGGCGGCGTGCTCGACATCGGCGCCAGCAACGTCATCATCCGCGGCCTTCGGATCCGGAACGCCGTGAACGACGGCATCCACATCGCCGCCAAGCCCGGCCGCTCGATCGCCCGCATCGTCGTCGACCATTGCTCGATCACCAACAGCGGCGACGGCGGCATCGACGTGACCGGCGCCGACGGCGCGCTGGTCCGTGACGTCACACTCTCGTGGAACTATCTCGCCGGCAACGGCAGCGCGTGTGTCAACAAAGGTTGGTGCGGCGGCGGCTCGCTCGTGAAGTACGGTGTCACCCGCGTCTCCGCGCACGGCAACTTCTGGGACAAGAATCTGCGGCGGAATCCGTCGATCGACGGCGCCGCGGTCGACGGCGGCACCCTCGCCGACATTCGTGGCAACGTCGTGCGGGGCTACGTCGAGAACGGTACCCAGCTCCGTGGCGGCGCGCGCGGCAACGTCGTCGGCAACTTCTACGAAGGCAGCCGCCCCCTCCTGACCGACGGCGCGAGCGTGTTTGCGGCGGGCAACGCCGGCGCTGCGAGTGCGAGCATGGCGCAGCCGTTCGACGTCGCCGCACCGCTGACCCTCGTCACGCACGAGGCCGTCGTCGCGAGCACGGGCGCGCTCCCGACCGACGCGCTCGACGCCGCCTATCGCGAAACGCTCGCGACGTACGACGACGTGAAGAACGCGGTGACGGCACCGGGCAGCACCGCCGGCGATCGCGCGGCCGCGGCGACCGCACCCCTCGACGCTGCGACGCTGGCCGCCGCCCGCACCGCGCTCCGCACAGCCCGGACCGCCCGAAGCCGCGGTCGTCGCGGCGAGGCCGTCACCCGCTACGCGACCGTGCTCACGCTCCTCGACGGCGCGCGCGGCGTCTACGCCCGCGCCGCGGAAGCCGCGATGGCGGACGCCGCCCTCGCGCTTTCGCAACTTGCGCAGCTCGCCGGCGCCGATGCCTTCGCAGCCCGAAACTACGCGACCGCCGCCCTCGCGCACGCCGGCCGCAGCGGCGACGCGGCCCGCCAGCGCCGCGCGCGGCATCGTCTACAGCGCCTGCCCGGCTGAACGCGTCGTCCGACCCACCGCAAGCGGTCGATCCGACCGCCCAGCACGCGCCTCGACTTGCGCACCTGCGGAGGCCGCGCCAGAATCCCGCCCCGCGGAGGTTTCCCCATGGCCAAGTCCGAGACGCGCACCCCCTGGATCATTCGTACGTACGCCGGTTTCGGCGACGCCGAGCAGTCGAATCGACGCTATCGCGAGAACCTGGCCCAGGGTCAGCGCGGCCTGTCCGTCGCGTTCGATCTGCCGACCCAGAATGGCTACGACGCCGACCATCCCATGTCGCAGGGCGAGATCGGCGGCACCGGCGTCTCGATCTCCCACCTCGGCGACATGGAGACCCTCTTCAAGGAGATCGACCTCGGCACCATCAACACCTCGATGACGATCAACGCGACGGCCGTCTGGCTGTACGCGCTCTACGTCGCCGTCGCCGACCGCCGCGGCATCGCGCGAAAGCAGCTCCGCGGCACCACCCAGAACGATCTGCTGAAGGAGTTCGTGGCGCGCGGCACGTCGGTCTACGACCCGAACGTCTCGCTCCGACTCTCGACCGACCTCATCAAGTTCGCCGCCACCGAGACACCGGCGTGGAACCCGATGAACAGCTGCGGCTACCACTACATGGAATCGGGCGCGTCGCCGGCGGAAGAGGTCGGCTACGCGATCGGCAACGCGATCCTCATCCTCGAGGCGATCCGCCCCGCCCTGCCCGCCGACGCGTTCGCGAGCGTCGTGGATCGCATCTCCTTCTTCATCAACTCCGGCATCGAGCTCGTGCCCGAGATCGCCAAGGTCCGGGCCTACAGCCAGCTCTGGATGGAGATCTGTCAGGAGCGCTACGGCGTCGCGACCAAGTGGCGCGCCGGCTGTCAGGTACGCTCGCTCACGCTCACCGAGCAGCAACCCGAGGTCAACATCATCCGCATCGCGTATCAGGCGTTGCCGGTCGTGTTCTCCGCGTCGGCGCGGGTCGGGGCGCTGCAGCTGCCGGGCTTCCGCGAGGCGCTGGGTCTGCCCGATCCGAGCGAGCAGATCCTGGCGCTCCGCACCCAGCAGGTCCTGATGCACGAGACCGGCATCGCCGATTACCCCGACATCTTCGAAGGCTCGAAGGTCATCGAGAAGGTCACCGGCGAAATCAAAGCCGAAGCTCGCGCGCTGATCGCCGACATGGAGAAGGTCGGCTACGCCGGCGCCATTCCGTGGATCGCGCTCCGGCTCACGTCGTCGCTGGTGAAATGGCGGCAGCAGATGGAGACCAAGGAGAAGATCGTAGTCGGAGTGAACGCGTTCCTCGGCGAGGTCGGCGCGCTGCGCGGCGGCGCGAGCGTCCGCGCCGAGGATGCCGTCACCGGAGAAACCATCGCGCAGCGCATCGCCGACGTGAAGCACTGGAAGGCGACGCGCGACAACGGCGCCGTTGCCTGCGCGCTCGCCGGTCTCAAGAACGCCGCGGTCGCCGGCGAGAATCTCGTCCCGCCCTCGATCCAGCTCGCCAACGCCGGCGGCACGACCGGCGAGTGGACGGCCGCGCTCGAAGAGGCGCTCGGGGCGCGCTACCAAGCACCGCTCGGCTCCGAGATCAAAGACGCCCCGCCGCTCCGCATCCCGCGCGCCCCGAAACACATGCGCGTATTGCTCGCCAAGTCGGGCCTCGACGGCCACGTGAACGCCGTGAAGCTCCTCGCGTTCGCGTGTCGCGAGGCCGGCATGGAGGTCGTCTACACGGGCCTGAAGCAGACGCCCGCGATGATCGTCGCGACGGCCATTCAAGAGGACGTCGACATCATCGGCATCTCGAGCCTCTCGGGCTCGCACCTCTGGATCGCCACCGAGGTGCAACGCGGCCTGCGCGAATCGGGCGGCGGCGACATCCCGATGGTGATCGGCGGCATCATCCCGGAAAGCGACCAACCGCTACTCCACGATCTCGGCTGTCGCCACGTCTTCACGCCCAAAGACGGCGACGTGGGCGCCATCGTCCAGGCCATGATCGATACCGTGCTCGAGCGGGCTGCTTAGTCTTTTCTACTCAGAAGACTGCACGCCCCCTTCTGCGCGCGTGGGATGGGACGGCGCGATGCCGGCTCCGCAGATGGGGCGCCCGCATCGCTCAAGGGCACCTTTCGCAGGGCCTCGTGCCCCATCTAGTCGCCTCCATCGCGCCGTCCCACCCCACGCCCACCCGCCGCAGCGCAATCTGAAAATCCTCAAGCCTCGATCCCAACGCCCGCTCGTCACGCTTCCTGGCTATCGCTGCGAAACCCGTAACGTTCGGGCTGGGCTGGACGTTCTCTCGGCAGCGACAACCTTACGGAGGTCAGCATGCCGGGACCCGGACAGGATCCATTCTTCACCATTGGCGTCATTCTCATGGTCATGGCGGTCGTTGGCGTGATCGAGCGCGTCATTCCGCTGCACGCGCGCGCGCGTGGGAACCGGGCTCGCCTCGTGCCGAACCTCGCGCTCACGTTCATCACGTTCGCGACCAACATCGTCTGCAACGTCGCGCTGGTGGCGGCCTTGGCGGGGCTGGAGACGCGAGGATTCGGCCTGTTGCCGATGCTCGCGCTTCCGCCGTGGGCGACGGCCCTCGTGGTGGTGCTGGCGCTCGACTTATCGTTCTGGGTCGCGCACGTCGCGATGCACAAGATCCCGAGCTTGTGGCGCTTCCATCGCGTGCATCACAGCGATCCCGCCGTCGACGTGACGACGACGATGCGACAGCACCCGGGTGAAGGCGTCATTCGCTACGCCTTACTTGCCGCGTTCGCATTCCCCCTCGGCGTCGGCCCGGGGCCGTTCGCGCTCTATCGCGTGGCGTCGGCGCTGAGCGGCCTCTTCGAGCACGCCAACATCAGGGTCCCGGCACGCCTCGACGGATGGCTGTCGCTGATCTTCACGTGGCCCGGCGTCCACAAGGTCCACCATTCCCGCGACGCCCGCTCGACGGATACCAACTACGGCAACCTCTTCTGCTGGTGGGACCGGCTGGGCGGGACCTTCACGCCGGCGCATTTCGGGACCGCGGTCACGTACGGGCTCGACCACCTCGACGATGCCGCCACGCAGACGATGGCCGGCTTGCTGCGCCTGCCATTCCGGCCCGGCCAGGCGGCGAGCGACGCGCCGACGGCGGCGCTCAATCCGGAGCGCTGCTGAAGCGCACCCCGGTGAGCTTGGGGGTCGCGAGAATGGAATGCAGCTCGCGGATGCGGCCCTGGACGTCGAGCTCGCAGCGCAGCACCACACGCGGCGCCATCTGCGGTCGGATCGCCGCCGTCTCGATGACGAGGGCGGGGAGACCGTTCACGGTGCGCATCTCCACGCGCGAGATTGGGCCACGTCGCCGCGCCATCTCCAGATGGAAGCGCACGACCCGCTCGATGCCGACGAGCGGCTCGTGCAAGGCCGTGTACTCGCCCCCGCCGTCGGTGATGGTACGCACCGACGTGGTCAGCAAGGCCTCGATCCCCGACGCGTCCTGGCGCATCAGGCAGTCGAGAAACGCCTGTAGCGCCCGGCGCATTGGTGGCGCGACCTCGCGGAGCGGTCGGGGCTCGGCTTGCCCGGCCTGCTCAGCCGCTAGCCGGCGGCGGGCGCGGTGGTGCAGCACCCGGACGTTCGCTTCGGACGTCGTGAGGAGCGCGGCCACCTCCTCGACCGAATAATCCAACACGTCGCGCAGGATCAGCACCGCCCGCGCCTTCGGTGCGAGGACCTCGAGCGCCAAAAGAAACGCGTACGCGATGCTCTCCATCCGTTCGTAGCCCGCGCCTACGGCTTCGGCGGTACCGGCCCCCGCCTCGGGCTCGTCCTCGAGCGGGGAGGGCAACCACGAGCCGACGTACCGACGCCGGCGCCGCGCCCGCAAGCGATCAAGGCTCAGATTGGTCGCGACCCGCACCAGCCAGCGATGCCAGTCGCCGTCGACGGCGGCGGGCGCCTGCGCGATTGCGCGAACGAAGGTGTCCTGCACCACCTCGTCGGCGTCGGCCGCGACCCCCGTCAAGCGGTAGCAGAGGCTCCAGAGCATCCGCCGCCGTTCGATGAACGCCCGCTCAATCTCCTGCCGGGTCGGCATCAGAGATATTGGCAATAGTTGTGGATCGCGACGTCAGCGCGATGCCGTGGCGGACGCCGAGCTTCTGCGATCCCGTCACGAGTTCCCTGGTCGGGATCGCCGGTCTCAAGAGCCTAAACGTACGGATCTCGCGCTTTCCCATCTCGAACTGGCCCAACAAGCGAACATGTTGGCGCGTCGTGCCGCCGTGCGGCTGGCCGTTTCCGTCCCGATCCCGGCCAGCGCGACCGAATCCGTTGGCAGCGAGCGCAAAATTCACTCGACGACTGCTCATGACGTCATTGCTTCGCAGGAAGGCTGTTCCAGATGTCCCGGTGCAGCTTCCAAGAACCATCGAACTGCCGCTTCCAGATCACCACATACTTGGCCACCGCCGTTGTCGGTTCCTTCCCCACCGGCTGAATCGTTAGGGAGACCTGCCCTACTTCGTCGGCGACGTCACCACTCCTGCCCACATCGACGGTCGTCAGCGTCGCGCTCTGAACCCCGTTATCCCTGGTAGTCTTCCAAAAGTTTCCGATGGCTTCGTTGCCGCGGATCATCTCACTGTCTGGCGGAAACGCGATCGCGTCGGGTGTATACATCGCGGCGAGAGCCTTAGCGTCGCCGCGTGCGAAGGCCTCGCTGAACCTGGCGTTTGCCGCCTCGATAGCGGCTCGCGCTTCACGCACGCCCTGGTCCTCTGCTTTCGATCCTGCGTACGCAGCCGACGAAATCGCAGCGACCAGTGTGCAAAGGACTACCGTTCGTATGGACACCATGCGCACCTCCGTTGAACGAGATTGAGCCACCATCATGCCATCGAAACTATCTTGAAGCTGCACATCCTGGTGAGCACTGACCGCTCCCAGCAGACTTTCGGGCACCTTCGCCTTTCGTGCGCTCGCGCGAAGTGCTTGAAACCGGGCGATCGAAGAGCGGAAGCGGTTGGCTTGATCCGCCGGTGCCCCGGACAACTCCCGGTCTTTCGGTGGATTTGGGCAGAGAATCGGAGATGCGAGCGATGTTCTACGCGGCGCGCGCTCGGGGCTTGCCGCGTTTGTTCGCTTGCTGCACGCCGTCCACGAAGGCGACCCCATCGCGCACGAGCGGCAGGAGGTGCGCGCCGTCGAGCCGCGCCACCGGGCCTGCGCCATTTCGAGGAGATTGTAGGCCATCAGCAGCCCTTTCGTGCGCGAACCCGCGCCCTTCGTCACGCGCTGGCGGAGCCGCACCGTCGCGAACGGCGACTCGATCACGTTGGACGTGCGCAGATGCTTCCAGTGTTCAGCGGGGAAGTCGAAGAACGTGAGGAGCATGTCGGCGTCCTGTCCAGGGTCGTGACGGCCTTCGGATACTTGGCGCCGTACTCGGTGGCAAAGCGCGTGATCGCGTCGCGGGCGTGTGCGCGGGTGTCGGCGTACATCACCTCGTGGAGCGCGGCGTTCCCGCGCGGCTGAAGCCGCTTCGGGAGCTTGTCGAGAATGTTGCCGAGCTTGTGGAACCAATCGCGCTGCGCGCGGGTCTTCGGCCACACGTCGCGCACGGCCGCCCAGAAGCCCAGGGCGCCGTCGCCGATGGTGACCACTGGAGCGTGCATGCCCCGGCGTTTCAGGTCGCGAAGCAACGTCTTCCAGCTCTCGGCGCTCTCGCGGTAGCCGTCCTCGACGGCGATCAGCTCTTTTGTGCCATCGGCCCGCGCGCCGATCATGACCAGCGTGCAGAGGCGGTCGTCTTCCAGGCGGACGTTGAAGTGCACGCCGTCAACCCAGACGTAGACGTAATCGCGATCGGCGAGGCTGCGCTTCTGGAAGGCGCGGTACTCCGTCGCCCATTCGTTGGTGAGCCGCGCGATGTTCGTCGCGGACAACCCTGTGGCATCCTCCCCGAGTAGCGCCGCCAGCGCCTCGCGGAAATCGCCGGTGGAGAGGCCGCGCAGATAGAGCACCGGCAGCACCTCGGCGACCTTCGGGGAGCGACGCATGTACGGCGGCAGGATGCGACTCGTGAACCGACTCCGGACGCCATCGGCCTTGATCCGACGATCGTTGACGCGAGGGGCGCTCACCGGGATGGTCCCGGCTCCGAGCGTAATCTTCCGGGTCCGACCCTTGCCGTTGCGGACGACCAAGGCGTGGCCCGCGTCGTCGCGTTCGTCACCGTGCGCCTACAAATAGGCGGCGACCTCGGTCTCCAGTGCCGCCACGAGCATCCGGCGGGCTCCCTCGCGTGCGATTTCGTCGAGCAGGGATCGCTCGTCCACTTCGTCGTGCGCCGACTCATTGCCGACGACCTTCAGCATGGATGCGGCCTCCTTCCCGCCGCGCGGCAGGAGGCGGCGGCTGGTTAGGCGGGAAGATACGCCGCCGGGGTCACGGGCTCCACGATCCACAACTTCCGGGCATATCTCTCGGCATCACGCTCGCGAGTAGAACGTCCCGAGGGACCAGGACGTTACAGAGCGCCCCCTACCCCTCCTTGCGGTGACAGACCGCTTGAAGCTTGTTGCCGTCGGGGTCGCGCACGTAGGCGCCGTAGTAGTTCGGGTGGTAGTGCGGGCGGAGGCCGGGTGCACCCTCGTCGCTGCCGCCGTTGGCGAGGGCGGCGGCGTGGAAAGCGTCGACCGTCGCGCGTGCGTCGACCTTGAACGCCGCATGCACCCCGTTGCCCCCTCGCGCTTCGTTGCCGTCGAAGGGCGGCAGGATGAACAGCTTCGGACCCGTGGGCGTGCCGTACGCGAGGACGATCGGTGCCTTGAACATCGTGGGATGGCCGAGGACGGCCATGATGGCGTCGTAGAATTTTTCGGCGCGTGGAAAGTCGTTCGTGCCGACGGTGACGTGACTGTACATGCGGAGTCTCCTTGGGGTGATCGCGACGACGCGCGAGCATACGGGCGGCTCCCGGCAGACGGAAGCCGTGGCCGGCGCCTCAGCGCCGGCGGACGGTGCGCTTCACCGCGCGCGCGGCACGCGGCTTCGATCGTTGCAGCTCGCCGTCGAGGCTGTCGTAGAAATCCTTCAGAACGCTGACGTGCGCGAGCGCGAGCTGACGCGCGCCGTTCTCAGGCTCCTGCCAACGCGGATCGTTGGGGCCGTAGTTGTGGAGCGAATAGAGCCCGACGAAGACCGTCGTCAGCCGCTCCCACTCGCTCATCGTCTCCCACGTCGGGGTTTGCTCGACGATCGTCTGCAGATGCGTGTCGTAGAGACGCGAGAGGAACGTGATCCCGGCGCTCGCGTTCTCGCGCGCGTTCCGACACGCGTCGGGATCGTCGGCGACGTCGTCGCGCGCGAAATCGCGCCACGTCCCGCTCAAGAACTGATAGAGCCCGCAGGCCTTGGTGCGCGGGTGCTGCGCGGTCGGATTGAAACCCGACTCGACGTAGCCGACCGCGTACGCGACGAGCCCAACCGCCTTCGCGGGCTGCCGCTCCGCCAGCACGCGCAGGATCTCGCGAATCGACCGCTGCTGCTCGGCGCGCGACACCTCGCCCCACCGCGCGCCGGATTCCGTCGCGACCTTCACGTCTTCCGGCCAGTAGGCGGCGACGTCGTCGTTCACGGGCACAGGGCCGCACCCGTCGCCCGCATCGACCCAACACATCGCGTTGGCGTCGTCGAAGCGGCACGTGCTCTCGTCGTTCGCGTCGAAGCAACATTGCGGCCGATAGTCGCGCATCGGCGCCACGTCGACCGCGGGCGGCACCGTGGCCGCGAGCTTCCGGACGTAATCGTCGCGCACGACGCGCGGAAAGATGGCGGGCGCGGGTCGTGCGGCATGACGAACCGCGGCCGAGCCCTCGCTGACGGCCAGCAAGGCAAGGACGATGGCGAGAGCCGTGACGGCGAGTGGGCGATGCATGGAATGAGCTTCCCGCCAGAGAGTGTGACGGCGGCGCCACGGGGAGAGCGCGTCGGCGGGACCACCGAGGTAGGTCATCTCGGACCTCGGAGTCAACGCACCCGGCGGGCGCGAATCCGCAACGTTGCAGCGACGCCATTGACGCACGGCGACGCGGAGCGCCTGTCGTTACGCGGTGCGGAGCGCGACCGGACCTTCGGGAGCCGGAAAAACCTTTGCCAGCTCTTCACGATCCGCCGCCGTCAGCGTGACCGTGAGCGCCGCGTGATTCTCGCGCACGTGCGCGACCCGCGCCGCCTTCGGAATCGTCACGACGCCGCGCTGCTCGAGGACCCACGCGAGCGCAATCGTCGCCGGCGACACGCCCTGACGCTCGGCGATCGTCCGCAACGTCTTGTGTGTCAGCAATCGTCCGCCGAGCGGCGTGTACGCCATCGCGGGAATGTGATGCCGCCGACACCACGGCAGGAGCGCCCAATCGGCTTCGCGCCGCGCGAGATTGTAGAGAATCTGATTCGCGCCGACCTGCGTGCCGCCCGCGGCGTAGAGCTCGTCCATGTCCTCGACGTCGAAGTTGCTGACGCCCCAGCGCAAGATCTTGCCGGCGTGAACGAGCGTCTCGAATTGCTCGACGACCTCGGCGAGCGGCGTGCTGCCGCGCCAGTGCAGCAAGTAGAGATCGAGGCGGTCGGTACCGAGACGCCGCAAGCTGCGGTCGCATGCGGCGACCGTGCCGCGCCGCGTGGCGTTCTGCGGATAGATTTTGCTGACGAGGAAGACGTCGTCGCGGCGTCCGGCGATCGCTTCGCCCACCACCTGCTCCGCGCCGCCCTCACCGTACATCTCCGCCGTGTCGACCAAGGCGAGCCCGAGATCGAGCCCGAGGCGAAGCGCCGCGATCTCGTCGTCACGCTGAGCGGCGTGCTCGCCCATGCGCCAGGTTCCGAGGCCGAGTCGCGGCAGCTCCGTCGCCATCGGCCGATTGTGATCGTCCGCGCGATCTTCCGCCAGTGGGGGCGCGACGCCCGCCGGGTGCGTGGCGCCAGCGGGCGGAAGGCTGCTAAGCGGGGCGCGTGTCCCCCGACCTCGCCGCGACCGATCCGGACGCCTCGGAGCAGGCGCACCTGCGCCGAACCGAGGCCATCATCGCGCGCCTGCGCTGGCTCGGAATCGCGTCGTGGGGGCTGATCCTGCAACGAGCCGACTTCGCGGCGGCACCGCCGATCGTCTACGGCGTCTATGCCGGCTGCATCCTCTACACCGTGGCAACACATTTTCTGGCGCGCCGGACGCCGTCGATCCGCGTCACGGCGGCCGCCAGCACCGCCGGCGACGCGCTGATCGTGACGGCGATCTGCCTCGTCACCGGCGGGCTCCGCAGCGACTTCTATCCGTATTTCTATTTGACGATCCCCGCGACGGCGATGCGCTTCGGTGTGCGCGAGACGTTCGTCGCCTTCGCGTGGCACGCGCTGCTGTCGGCGGTGCTCTACCTCGCGGCCCCTGGCTCGGCCGCGGTCCCCAGCGATCTCGCGCTCCGCGTCTTCTACCTGCTCTTCTCGACGTTGATCGGGAGCCTCCTCAGCCGCGAAGCGCGCGAGAGCTCACGCGTGGCGCGCGCCGAGCGCGACAAGGCCCGCCAGCTCCTCTGGCGCCTGATCCATGCCGAAGAGGAGGAACGCAAACGCGTCGCCGGTGAGATCCACGACCGCATGGGACGCCAGCTCTTCGAGCTGACCTACGGGATCGATCGCTGCCGCGATCTCGTCGGACGTGACGACGATCCTGGCAGCGCCGGCGCGACGCTCGCCCGCCTCGGCCGCGACGCCCGCGCCTGCAGCAACGAGATCCGCACGCTCATGAACGAGCTGCGTCCCCCCGTGCTCGACGACTTCGGCTTCACCGAGGCGCTCCGCGAGTACGTCGCGAGCCTCGCCGGCCATGCCGAGCTGGCGGTCGCGCTCGACGTCGACGACTCGCTGCGGAGCGGCCGCCCCGAGGTCAACGTCACGCTCTTCCGCACCCTCCAGGAGGCGGTCGTCAACGTCCGCAAGCACGCGGCCGCCCACCGGCTCTCGATCGAGTTCCGGCGCGCCGACGCCGCCCATCTCCGCCTCGTCGTGCGCGACGACGGGCGCGGCTTCGACCCCGCCGTGCCGACGCCCGGGCACTTCGGCCTGCTGACCATGCGCGAGCGCGTCGAAGCCTGTGGCGGTGCGCTCGCCATCCACAGCGCACCCGGCGTCGGCACCGAGATCGCCGTCACGGTGCCGGCGGCGTGACTCCCGTGGCCGAAACGCCTGGTCCCATCACCGTGTACCTCGTCGACGATCACACCGTCGTCCGACAATCGGTGCGCGTCATGCTGGAGGCCGAACCCGACATCGTCGTGGTCGGCGAGGCCGGCGAAGGCCGGGCGGGTGTCCGCGGCATCGTCGCGACGCTCCCCGCGGTCGCGATCGTCGACCTGAAAATGCCGGGCTTGCCAGGGCTGGCAACCATCCCCGAGATCCTCGCCGCGGCACCGCGGACGGGCATCATCGTCTTCACGATGTACGACAATGCGAGCTACGTGCACGAAGCGATGCACGCGGGCGCGTCGGGCTACGTGCTGAAGAGCGCCAGCAAGGAAGAGCTCGTGCGCGCCGTCCGCGCGGTGCACGCCGGTGCCGGCTTCTTGCAGGCCGAGGTGACGAAGCCGCTCCTCCGCCGCCTCGCCGCCGACGCGCGTTCGGCGGGCACCGCGACGAGCCTGAGTCTCCGCGAGATCGAGGTCGTCGAGCTGCTCGCGCAGGGCAAGAGCAACAAGGCGATCGGCCAGCTGCTCGGGATCTCGGAAGAAACGGTGAAGACGCACCTGAAGCGGCTCTACGAGAAGCTCGGCGCCGCGGATCGGGCGCAAGCGGTGGCGATTGCGCTGCGGCAACAACTGATCGAGTAGGTCGCCCCTCGACTTGCTGTCCCCCGATCCAGGGACGGCGATTCCCCCGTCCGCTCGATTGTCGGGTCGGCACGCATGGTGCGACATCCTCCGGCGTGACGAGCACGCACGCAGTGGTGGTGGGTGGCAGCCTGACGGGCTTGATGGCGACGGCCGCGCTCGCGCGTCACTTCGATCGCGTGACGCTGCTCGAGCGCGACCCGCTGCCGGTACAGCCCGACACGCGGAAGGGCGTGCCGCAAGCCCGTCACGTCCACGTGCTCCTGAAACAGGGGGAGCGCATCCTCGCCGACTTCTTTCCGGGGCTGGTCGAGGAGCTCGTGGCGGCCGGCGCCACCACCATCGACATGGCGCGCGACACGCGCTGGTTCTACTTCGGGGCCTGGAAGGCGCGCTTCGCGAGCGGCATCGAGTTTCTCTCGCAGAGCCGAAGCTTCCTCGAGTGGCAGGTGCGCCGGCGGCTGACCGCCCTTCCCGGCGTCACGATCCGACCGGCAACCGAAGTCCGTGGACTCGTCCTCGACGACGCTCGGCGGGTGCGCGGCGTGCGCCTGGCCGACGGTGACGAGCTGCTCGCCGCCGACCTCGTCGTCGACGCGACCGGGCGCGTCTCGCGCGGAACGGCGTGGCTCGCCGAGGCGGGGTTCGCAACGCCGCGCGAGAGCCAGGTGAAGGTGGCCGTCGGCTACGCGAGCCGCCTCTATCGCCGTCCGCCCGGCGCCCTCACCGACTGGAAGGCGCTCTTCGTCTATCCGCGTCCGCCGGGCACGCGGCTCGGCGTCATGGTGCCCGTCGAGGAGGACCGCTGGATGGTGACGCTGGTCGGCTGGTTCGGGGATCATCCTCCCGACGACGACGCGGGGTTCCTGGACTTCGCGCGCAGCCTTCCCGTCCCCGACTTCCACGCGGCGATCCGGGACGCGGAGCCGCTGTCGCCGATCGTGCTGCACAAGTTTCCCGCCAATCTCCGCCGCCACTACGAGGAGCTCGCGGTGATGCCGGACGGGCTCGCGGTGATCGGCGACGCGCTCTGCAGCTTCAACCCGATCTACGGTCAGGGCATGACGACCGGTGCGATCGGCGCGCAGACGCTCGATGCGGCGCTCGTCGACCATGCCCGCAGCGCCGGCGGCGTCGGGGATCTCGCCGGCTTCTCGGCGAAGTTCCAGCGCCGGCTCGCGGCGCTGATCGATTCACCGTGGCTGCTCACCACCTGCGAGGATTTGCGCAGCGCCGCCGCCGAGGGCGAGCGCCCGGCCTGGATGCCGCTCCTCCACTGGTACACGCGCCGGGTCCAGCAGCTCACCTGGCACGACGAGTTCGTCGGCAAGCGCTTTCTCGAAGTGATGCACCTCACGAAGTCGCCGAGCGCGCTCTTCCACCCGTACATCCTGCTGCGCGCGCTCACGTCCAGCGCCGCGTCCATGGAGGCCGCCTGATGTCGACCTGGCTCACTCGTCGCGATCTCGCGAAGACGGCACCCGCCGAGCGGAGCGCCGCCCTGCCCTCGCCGGTGCCGACGCGCGTCGTCTCGAACGGCGAATGGCTGCCGCCGCCCCAGTCGGCGGGCCAGCGCGCGGTCGAAGGCGTGCTCGCGGATCTGGCGGACCATCATGGTCGGCCCCTCGGGCTGGATCGCCGCCAGTTCCTCCGCACGAGCTGCGGCATGGCCGCGGCGTTTCTCGCGATGAATCGCGTCTATGGCGGGCACTCCGGCGGGCTCTTCGCCGTCGACGCGGCCGAGGCCGCCGATCCTGCCGCCGCCGGTGCACGCCGGGCCGCCCACGCCAAGGACTTCGTGCTCGACGCGCAGCTCCACTTCGTGCGCGACGACTTCACCTGGCCGGGCATCCTCGCGCTCGGCGAGTTCGCCAAGCGTTGGAACCCGGTGCTCGCGGCCGAGGGCGTCACGATGCAGCGCTTCAAGTTCGAGAACTTCGTGAAGGAAGTCTTTCTCGACAGCGACACCAAGATCGGCATCCTGAGCGCTGCCCCCGCCGACGACCCCGGCAACTCGATCCTCACCAATGATCAGATGGCGCGCGCACGGGCCGTCGTGAACGGGCTCGCCGGCAACCGGCGCTTGCTCTGTCACGCCGTCTTCCGGCCCGGCCAACCCGGCTGGCTCGACGAGATCGATCGCGCCGCCGTCGAGCTGAAACCGGAGAGCTGGAAGGGCTACACCGTCGGCGATCCGCTCTCGTCATCGCAGTGGCCGTGGCGGCTCGACGACGAGAAGCTCGTCTATCCCGGCTACGAGCGCATGGTGAAAGCCGGCATCCGGACGATCTGCATCCACAAGGGCCTCGTCCCGCCCGACTACGAGAAGACCTTCGAGCATTGGCGCTATGCGATGGTCGACGACCTCGCGAAAGCCGCGCGCGACTGGCCGCAGCTGACGTTCGTCATTTATCACTCGGCGCTGAAGCCGCTGATGACGCCGCCCGACGAGTCGCTCGCGCAATTCGATGCGACCGGCCGCATGGATTGGGTGACCGACCTCGCCGAGATCCCCGCGCGCCACGGCGTGAAGAACGTCTACGCTGAGCTCGGCACGACCTTCGCGACGTCCGCCGTCACGCACCCGCGCCACGCGGCAGCGCTGCTCGGCACCCTGATCAAGGGCTTTGGCGCCGAGCGCGTGCTCTGGGGTACGGACTCGGTCTGGTACGGCTCGCCGCAATGGCAGATCGAGGCGTTTCGGCGCATCGAGATCCCCGCCGACATGCAGGAGCGCCACGGCTTCGCGCCGCTCGGCCCCGCCGATGGCAAGGTGAAACGCGCCATCCTCGGCCAGAATACCGCCCGCCTCTACGGCCTCGAGCGCGAGGCCCACGCCGACGCCGCGCACTTCGACCGCGACGGGCTCGGCGCCATGCAACGGGAGTACGTGGCGAACGGCGGCGCGCCGAGCCACGCCGCCTACGGCTACGTCCGGGTGCGGGTCTGATGATGACGCGACCGCTCGAAGGAAAAGCCGCGCTGATCACCGGAGCCGCCGCCGGCATCGGCCGCGCCACCGCGCTGGCGTTCGCCCACGCCGGGGCTCGCGTCGTCGTCGCCGACGTGGACGTCGCGGGCGGTGCAGCGACCGCGGACGCGGCGCGCGCCGCGGGCGCCGAAGCCTACTTCCTGCGCTGCGACGTCCGGAGCGGCGCCGACGTCGACGCGCTGGTCGCGCACACGGTCGAGCGTTTCGGCCGTCTCGACTGCGCCGTCAACAACGCCGGCATCGAGGGCACGATCGCCCCGATCGGGGACTCGCTCGAAGCCACCGCCGCCCGCGTGCTCGACGTGAACCTGATGGGCGTGTGGCGCTGCCTGCACGCCGAGCTGCCGCGCATGGTCGCGGCAGGCGGCGGCGCGATCGTCAACACGGCGTCGGTCGCGGGCCTCGTCGGCGCCGGCGGCCTCGCGCCCTACGTCGCGAGCAAGCACGGCGTGATCGGCCTCACCAAGACGGCCGCGCTCGAATACGCGGCGAGCGGCATCCGCGTGAACGCCGTCTGTCCGGGCCTCATTCAAACGGCGATGCTCGACCGCCTCGAAGCCGCGAGCCCGGGCGTCACCAGCGCGCTGCTCGCCGTCAAACCCATGGGCCGCCTCGGCTCGCCCGACGAGGTCGCGGCGGCCGTCGTCTGGCTCTGCTCCGACGCGGCCTCGTTCACGACCGGCCACGCGCTCACCGTCGACGGCGGCTACGTCGTCCCCTGACCTCTCGAAGCTGAAGGAGATTCCATGGCCTCGACTCCCGCAACGATCGTCCGCGATTTCCTCGGTGCCTGGCCGCGCCGCAACCTGGACGAGCTGATGAGCTTCTTCGCGCCCGACGCGGTCTACCACAACGTGCCCGTCGCGCCGTGCGTCGGCGCCGCGGCGATCCGCGACACCTTCGCGGGCTTCCTCGCGACCATGCCCGGCATCGTGCTCGATGTCGTGAACCTGGTCGGCGACGGCGAGCTCGTGATGGCCGAACGCATCGACCGCTTCGTGATGCCGAACGGCCACCGCTTCGACCTCCCCGTGACGGGCGTGTTCGAGGTCCGCGGCGGCAAGATCGTCGCGTTCCGCGACTACTTCAATCTGGCGAGCTTCGAGACGGAGAGCGGCCTAGCACTGTAGCGGCAGCGTGGAGGACTCCGCCGCTAGCAGCGCGCGGCGCAGCGGAATGGACGGCAGACGGCGCAGCTCTTTCCGCACCGGGTCGACGATGACCCCGACCGATTCGAGCGCCGTCACGCCGAGGATGGGCTCGATGTCCTCGGCACCGAAGACGACCCGCCCAGCCGTGATCGAGCCCATGAACTCGATCTGCACGAGGCCGACGTCATACGAATGCAGGCTGCCGTCGGCGAGCTGGTAGGTCATCTTCTCGACCGGCGTGACCCCGGCGCGGCGCAGCGCGGACGCCGGAACGACACAATCCGTCGCGCCCGTAGCGACGACGAAGTCGGCGCGATACGCCACCTGCCGCGTTCCGAGATCCTTCAGCGTGACGGTGACGCGCGTCGTGCCCATGGTCCGCATCCTCCGCCCCAGGTGCGGCGCCGCGCAAGCACCCGTCATATGCTTACGTCTGGCGGCAGACCGGACCGCAGCCGTCAGCGCGGCAAGCTCTGCACGTCGACGTCGAGCAGCTCGCAGACGCGGGTCGCGACGGCGATCAAAGTTTCCGCACACGGCTCGCACGCGGAGCCGCAACAGCGCGGCCACTGGCTCATCGGCATCGAGAACAAGGGTCGGACGGACGGCTGGTAGTAATCCGCGAGCCCGAGCTCCACACATGCTCGCGCGAGTGCCTGCTTGAACTCGGGGGTGTCCTTCATGCTCATACCGGCGGCGTCCCTGGGGCTCCTTATTCACGAAAGTCGGCGCGCGCAAAGATCACGAAGGGAGTGGCACGAGAGCCGAATGCCGTCCTATGGTGGCGCCCATGCGTGCCGTCGCTTCTCGGTCGTCCTTCGCCCGTGTCCCCGCCCTGCTCAGCCTGCTCGTGCTGCTCGGGCTCCCCCGCACTGCCGTTGCGACCGTCTATAGCGTCGCGGCGGCGGGCGGTGACTTCACCGTGATCCAGGACGCCCTCGACGTCGCGGTCGCGGGCGACACGGTGCGCGTGCACGAGAAGCTCACGCCCTACTTCGAGCGTCTCGTGTTCCCGCGGAGCGGCAACGCCGGCAGCGGTCACATCACGCTTGAAGCGGCGCCCGGCGAGCAGCCCGTGCTCGACGGCACCGGCGTCCCCGGCGCGCAAGTGATGATCCTGATCGACACGAAGAGCTACCTGAAGGTCATCGGCTTCGAGATCCAGAACAACCTCGGCGTCACCGACGGCTCCGGCGTCCGCATCCTCGGCTCGGGCTCGCACCTCGAGATCCGCAACAACCGTATCCACGACATGCGCGGCCAGAACGCGATGGGCATCACCGTCTACGCGACCGAGGTCGCGGCCCTCTCCGACCTCGTGATCGACGGCAACGAGGTCTACGATTCCGAGCCCGCCACCAGTGAAGCCATCGTGCTGAACGGCAACGTCACCGACTTCCTCGTCAGCAACAACTACGTGCACGACGTCGACAACATCGGCATCGATTGCATCGGCGGCGAGTCCGACATCCAGCCCGACGACACCAAGGTCTGCCGGAACGGCATCATCCGCGGGAACCGCGTCGAACGCGCCCGCTCGAGCTACGGCGGTGGCTTCGCGGCCGGCATCTACGTCGACGGCGGCCACGATGTCGTGATCGAAAACAACGTCGTGACCGAATGCGACGTCGGCATGGAGATCGGCGCCGAGAACACGGCGATCGTGACCCGCGACATCACCGTGCGGAACAACGTGATCTACGGGAACGACAAGGCCGGTCTCGGCTTCGGCGGGTACGCGTCGTTCACGGGCCGGGTCCGCGACTGCCGCTTCACCGGCAACACGATCTACAAGAACGACACGCTCGGCGCCGGGTTCGGCGAGCTCTGGATCCAGTACGCCGAGGACAACGTCGTGCTGAACAACGTCTTCTACGCGACCGACCAGCGCAAGCTGCTGGTCTCCGAGTACGGCAACGTCAACACCACGCTCGACTACAACCTCTGGTACGCCGACGACGGGGCGTCCGCCGCGCTCTTCTCGTGGAACGCCACGCCCTACGTCGGCTTCGCCGCCTACCAGGCCGGGACGGGCCAGGACGGCAACGCCACCTTCGCGAACCCGGGGCTGGTCGCGCCCGCGAGCGGCGACTTCCACCTCGGCGCCGGCTCGCCCGCGATCAACGCCGGGCTTCCGGGGTTCATTCCGGCCGTCAGCGAGGTGGATCTCGATGGCGGCGCGCGCGTGAACGGTCCGCGCATCGATTGCGGCGCCGACGAGGCGACGAGCTGCGGCAACGGCACGACGGAATTCCCCGAGCTCTGCGACGACGGCGACCTCGTCGACGGCGACGGCTGCGACTCGAACTGCACGCCGACCGGCTGCGGCAACGGCATCACGACGGCCGGCGAGCAATGCGACGACGGCAACACGCTGGCCGGCGACTGCTGCGGCGCCACCTGCCAGCTCGAAGCCAACGGCACGAGCTGCGACGACACGAACCCGTGCACGACGACCGACGTGTGCACGACCGGCACCTGCGCGGGCACGACGGAGCCCGCCCCGTCCTGCAAAGCCACCCTCGGCGGCCAGCTCCAGATCAAGGATCGCACGCTCGACGCCACGCCTGACAAGGGCAATCAGCTCTCGTGGCAATGGAAGAAGGGCGCGGCGACCACCGCCGCCGAACTCGGGAACGCCCTCGCCAGCTCGACCCGCTACGATCTCTGCGTCTACGACCAGAGCGGCGGCATCGCGACGCTCGCGGCGCGCCTCCGCATCCCGGGGGCCGGTACCTGTCACGGGAAAGCCTGCTGGAAGACGAGCGGCAACGGCATGCTCAAGTACGCCGACAAGGACGCGACGCCCGACGGGGTGACGCAAGCCTCGCTCCGGCCTGGCCCCGCCGGCAAAGCCCAGATCCAGGTGAAGGCCCGCGGCCTGACGCTCGCGCTTCCGACCCTGCCCTTCGCCCAGAGCCCGGCCGTCGTCGTGCAGCTGCACTCGTCGACCGGGACCTGCTGGGGCCAGAGCTACGGCGCCCCCGCCGGCCGCAACGACGGCGGCCAATTCAAGGACAAGCTCTAGGCCCGCCGCACCTCGACTGAGACAGGACGCCTCGCTATGAGGCGGCCATGCGCAAGCTCGCCGTCATCGCTGCCGTGGTCCTCGTGCTCGGGTTCGTCGCCTTCCGGACGCTCGCGCCCGCCGCCGATCCGGAGAAGCTGCTGAAAACCGGCGACGCCTTCCCGCCATGGTCCCTCCAGGATCAGACGGGGGCGGTCGTGACCTCGCAGTCACTCGCCGGCAAGCCGTATCTGCTGTGGTTCTACCCGAAGGCGCAGACGCCCGGGTGCACGGCCGAAGGACGCGGCATCCGTGATCGCTTCGATGAGTTCCGGTCCAAAGGCGTCGAGGTGGTCGGCGTGTCGTTCGACAAGCCGGACGCCAACGCCGAGTTCGTGAAGGCCGAAGGCTTCCAGTTCCGTCTGCTCTCCGACACCGAGCACACGCTCGCGAAAGCGGTCGGCGCGGCGTCGTCCGACTCTCAGCTCGTCGCGAGCCGCGTCTCGTACCTGGTCGGACCCGACGGCAAGGTGCAGAAGGTCTACGGCGAGGTCACGCCCGCGACGCATGCGGGGCAAGTGCTGTCCGACCTCTGACCCTGAGCGCAACACGGATTTGTAAAGTCGGAGAAACAGAATCCGTTTTTGAAATTCTCGTCGGCGCGTCGGAGCGAAAACGCCTTGTCCGCGAGCACCACCGTTGGTGCGCGTCTTGCTCTACCCCGAGCAGCGATACGTGACCCGCCGATCATCTGATCGGCCGAACCAGCGTTGTGGCGATCGACGCCCCACCGCACGGAGGACGTGGATGGCAACCAAGGCGAAGAAGAAGGCGACCGCCATGAAGAAGACCTCGGCCAAAGTCACCACCGCGAAGCGCGCCGCGAAGACGACCGCCCGAAAGGCGAAGACCGCGACGCGGACGGTCGCCAAGACGGCCCGGGCCGCCAAGGCGTCGCCCATCGGCAAGGCCGCCGCCAAAGTGTTGGCCGGCGCCGCGGCGGGCGCCGTCCGGGCGATCATTCCCCAGCTCGAAGAAGCCGCGGGCGCGCAGGAACAGGCCGCGGGCAACACCAAAGCGGGAGCGCGGGGCAAAGCCGGCAAGTCGTCCGCGAAAGCCTGACGGCAGCGCGCATGGAGAAGCCCCCCACCAGCCGCGGGACCCGACCGCGGGAGCCGGGTACGGCTCCCGCAGCGGAGCAGGACCTGCCGGCGCTCGTCGCCCGCCTCGGGGACGGGATCCTCGGGCTGCTCGACAGCAAGATCACGCTCCTGAAGCTCGACGTCCAGGAGACGATTCGTGCCTACGAGCGCGAGACGCTGGCGCTCGCGTTGGCGGCCATCACGGTCGCCATCGGCGCGACGCTGGTCGGGTGCGGGCTCGCGTTCGTGCTCGTCTACGCGCTCCCGCCGACCATCGACCCGCTCCTCGCGCGCGCCCTCGCCTTCGGGGCAATCGGCACCCTCGCGGTGATCTCGGGCGTCGTCACGCTCCGCCGCGGAACGACCGTCGGGAAGCGCAGCGATGGCTGAGCGCCCGACGGATCTCGTCGTCGCCGGCGAGCCCGTACCCGACGAGCCGACCCGCGCCGAGCTCGAGGCGCGCGTCGAGCAAGCCCGTGAGTCGATCACCGACACCGTCGAGCAGATCAAAGACACGGTGGGCGATCAGATCGACGCCGTCGCGAGCACCGTCAGCGGCGTCCTCACGATGTCCGAGCAATTCCAGCGCGAGCCCGTGGCGTGGAGCCTCGGCGCCCTCTCCGCCGGATTCGCGATGGGCTACAGCCTCGGCCGCGCCCATCACGCCACGACGACGCGCGGACGGCCGTCGCCGCTCGCACGGCTCGCCGACGACGTCGCCTCCGAGCTCGCGACATTCGGGGGCGGCCTCGTCTCACCCGAGCTCGGCGCCGAGCTCAAGAAAACCTTCGGCGTCGATCTGTCGGCCGCGCTGGCGCAAATCGCGGCGCGCCAGGTGCCGGCGCAGTCGAAGCCCGCAGGGAAGACGAAACGGAAAACCCGCGTGCAGCCCAAGCGCCGCCCTGCACGACGATCGGCCCCCACGAAGCGCAAACGATCCTGAGCCCAAGGAGAAACCCATGTCGTTACTGCTACTCATCATCGTGCTGCTGATCGTCCTCGGCGGTCTGCCCCAAGTGAGCGGGCACAATCTCGGTTACGGACCGTCGGGTATCGGCGGCATCGTGCTGCTGGTCATCCTGATCATGCTGCTGACGGGACGACTCTAGACCCTGAACGCACACGGCGGGGTCTCGACGTTTACGCCGAGACCCCGCCGTTCACCGCAGCGCAAGGGCCGTAAGCGCTAGCCCTGCTTGGCTTGGATCGGGGTCTTGCAGCCGGCGAGGGTCGGGTTGTCGGCGCAGAATTGCTGCTGCAGCGTCGGCGCGTCGACCGCGTTGAACTCGCGGCGGTTGTTCGAGAGGAACGTCGGGCTCGCGCCGATCTGCAGCGAGCTCGCGAACTGGAAGGATTTCCGCAGCAAGTCCTTGCCCTCGGTCTCGACGCACTTCGCGATGACCTTCTCGTCCATCCCGGACGACTTGGCGCACGGCTGCCAATCGGTGTTGCGGTAGTCCTTGCTGCGGCAGCCGAGGTACTTCGCGAACTGATTGTTCTTCGGGTACTTCGCCGACGCGCAGATCTCGCGCATGTCCTCGTCGAGCTCCGCTTGGCCGTGCATCGAGGTCAGGGTGTCGCCCTGGATCTGCCCGATGAAGTGCACGTTCAGGGTGAGGTCCTTGCCGAAGTGGTCGGCGACGGCTTCCGCCGCAACCATGGCCTGGGCGCCGTACGGGCATTGCGACATGACGAACATGTCGAGGGTCTTGGCCTTGGCCTCACGGCAGGCTTTCGCGCTCTTGCACTGATCGTCGGCGCAATCGATCTTGCCGTCACCGTCGTCGTCGACGCCGCCGTTGTCACAGATCTCGGCGGTCGGATCGAACTTGCCTTCGAGGCGGAGCGACCGGTACTTGCCGATCGGGGTCATGTAGCCCTGCAGCGCGGTGTAGCCCTCGGTATCCTTCACGACCTCGTCGCCGTTCACGAGAATCGTCGGCAAGAACTTGAAGTTCGAGTCGGAGCCTTGCAGCTCCTTGTACAGCGCTTTGCCTTCGTCGCTCATGTAGTCGACGTGCTGCGTTTGCATGCCGCCGAGCTCGTTCTTGATGCGGGCTTCGAGCGGCGCAATGTTGCACTCGGCGCAACGCTTGTCGGAGAAGAAGATCGCGTGCACGACCGGCGGCTCGGGAATGTCCTTGCACGGTTGCGGAGCGTTGTCGCTGCCGATCGCCTGACAGCTGGCTTTCAGGAAGTCGCGGGTCTTCCGGCCACCCTGGTAGGGCTGCCCATTCAAGAACATCGTCGGGGAGCCCTGCGCGCCTTTGGCAGTCGCCTCGGCGAACGCGGCGGTCAGGAGCTGCGCGCCTTCGTCACCGTTCACGCACGCCTCGAGCTTGGCGGCATCGACGCCGCCCTCGGCCGCGCACTCCTTCCAATTGGTGTCGACCGCGCGGGGATTCTTGTTCTGACAGACGAGCATCTTGAGGTACGTGTCCGGGGCGAGCTTGGCGGCGCAGAGCTGCGCGATGTTGCCCTTCACCTCGGACGGTCCGTGCAGCGACTGGAAGCTGCCGGCGCTGCCGTTGCCGATGTAGCCGATCTTGAGATTCAGGTTGGCGCCGAGCTGCTCCTTCACGGGAGCGATGGCGTTCACCACCTGCACCCCGTACGGGCACTGCGACATGACGTACATCTCGAGCGTCGGCACGCCACCCTTGGCATCGGCCTTGGGATCGGCTTTCGCCTCGGCTTTGGTGTCGGTCTTGGCGCTGGACTCACTCGCGGCAGGAGCCTTCTCGGTCGCGGACTGGTTCTGACACGCGGCGAGCGGCGCGAGGAGGAGCACGGCAAAAAGGATGGTCGAATGGGTTTTCATAGGCCGCGGAAACTAGCGCGCCTCGCCGCCGAGCGCTACCCGGTTTTTGCCCCGAGTGGGGGGGGTGGTTGCTTGCAGGGACGCGGGTCGTGAGGAACAGTGCGGCCCCATGAACCCGAGCCTTCCCGCCGATCCCGGCGTCAATTTTCGCCTGTCCCGCGAGGTCTGGCCGACCCGCTACGACATCCGCCTCGCCCTCGACCTCGACGCCTGGCGCCAGCAGGGCGAGGTCACGATCGCCCTCGACGTCCGGACTCCGACCGACGTCGTCACCCTGCACGCCCTCGACCTCGACGTGACCAGCGCCCGCCTCGGCGGCGCCGCCGCGACGGTCGTGGTGCACCCGAAAGCCGAGGCCATCAGCCTCTGCTTCGGCGCCCCCATCCCGGCCGGCCAGGCCAAGCTCACACTCGTGTTCACCGGCGAGATCGTCGAGAAGCTCCGCGGCCTCTATCGTTCGGTGAAGGACGACCAGCGCTACGCGGCGACCCAATTCGAGGCCGCCGACGCCCGGCGCGCCTTCCCCTGCTTCGACGAGCCCGAGTACAAGGCGCGCTTCGCGCTCACGCTCGACGTTCCCGCCGACGCGATCGCGATCGCCAACGGGGCGGTCGAGAGCGAGGCGCCGGCCGGCGCCGGCCGGAAGGTGGTCGTGTTTCGCGAGACGCCCCCGATCTCGTCCTATCTCGTCGCGTTCCTCGTCGGGCCGTTCGACGCCACGCCCGAGGTCACGACGAGCGCCGGAGTGCCGGTACGGGTGTGGCTGCCGCGCGGGCTCGCAGACAAAGGCCTCTATGCGCGCGACGCGCACCGCGACGCCGTCGAGTACCTCGCCGAGTACACCGGAATCCCCTACCCGTACGGCAAGATCGACGCGATCGGCCTCGCCGACTTCGAAGCCGGGGCGATGGAGAACCCGGGCGCGATCACCTATCGCCTGACCGCGATCGCCGCCGACCCCGCCGAAGCCTCGACGGATACGCTGAAGGACATCTTCTACACGGCCGCGCACGAGCTCACGCACATGTGGTGGGGCGACCTCGTGACGATGGCGTGGTGGAACGACCTCTGGCTGAACGAGTCGTTCGCGACCTTCGTCGGCTGGAAAGCGACCGCCGAGCTCAATCCCGAATGGGGCATGTGGCGCGACTTCGTCGCCACGCTGGCGCGGCCGTTCGCGCTCGATGCGTTGGTATCGACGCACCCGATCTCGTTCCAGGTAGAAAACGCCCGGCAAGCTTCCGAGCGCTTCGACGTCATCACCTATTGGAAGGGAGCGGGCGTCGTCCGCATGCTCGAGCGCTTCCTCGGCTCGGACGCCTTTCAAGCCGGCGTCCGCACCTATCTGAAAAAGTACGCCGAAAAGAACGCCAGCGCCGACGACTTCTGGCGCGAGCTCGACCAGGCGTCGGGGCGCGACGTCACCGCGATCGCCAACGCCTGGATCCGTGAGCCCGGGCATCCCGTCGTGGAGATCGCGACCCGCTTCGACTCGGGCGGCGCGACGCTGACACTGCACCAGCGCCGCTTCTTCTCCGACCCGCAGATGACGGGGGCCGCCCCCGAGCAACGCTGGCCGGTGCCGCTCGTGCTCAAGATCGGCGGGCCGTCGGGCATCCGCGAGGAGCGCGTGATCCTGGCCGGCGCCAACGCCGAGGTCACGTTCGCCGGCGCCACGTGGGTCTTCCCGAACGGCGGCGGCGCGGGCTTCTACCGCTTCGCGCTCGACGACGAGACGATCACGCGGCTCGCGGGCGCGCTCGCGACAGGGCTCGCGCCCGAGGAACGCCTGAACCTGATCGGCAACCAATGGGCGCTCCTGAAGGCGGGCATCGGCAACGTCGGCGCGTTCGTGACGCTCCTCCGCGGCTTCGCGGGCGAGCAGGATCGCGCCGTGCTGGAGGCGATCGCGCAACGGCTCGGCTGGCTCGAGAGCCACGTCCTCACCGACGGCGACCGCGCCCGCTTCGCCACCGTCGCGCAGGCGCTCTTCGGACCCGAGCTCGCGAGCCTCGGCTGGGACGCGCGCGACGGCGAGCCCGTCGACGTCCGCGTGAAGCGCGCGGCGGTCATCAGCGCGCTCGGCCACCTCGCGAGCGACCCGGCGGTCCTCGCCGAAGCCCGCACGCGGCTCGAGCGCTACTTCGAGGATCGGACGACGCTCGAGCCGAACCTGGTGCCCGTCATCGCCAACCTGGTCGCGCGCGACGGCGAGGCCGCGCTCTACGACCGTTTCCTCGAGCGCAAACGAACGAGCGCCGCCGACGACCCCGAGGAAGAAGAACGCTTCCTCTACGCACTCGCGAGCTTCGAGCATCCGGCGTTGATCGCGCGCACGCTCGATCTCACCTTCACCGACGACGTGCGGCCGCAAGACCGCGCGTTCGTGCTGTCGCGGCTGCTCGGCGGGCGCGCCTCGCGGCTCACGGCCTGGGCCTACATCCGCGACGGCTGGAATGAACGCGTGCTGACGATGGACCCCATGCTGCGCCAATACGTCATCCGCGGGATGGCGAGCCTGACGCCGGCGAGCGTCGCCGGGACCGTCGGCGACTTCCTGCAAGCCCACGTCACCGACGACACGCGCGAGACCACGGCGCAGGCGCGCGAGCAGCTCCGCATCGATGCGGCCGCGGTCGCGCGCATGGGTCAGGAATTGACGGCCGCGCTCCGCCCGGCGTGAACGAGCTGGGTACGCCGGAGGACGCGGGCGTGCCGCGACGGCTGCGAGCCGCGCTCGCGGCCGTCCTCGTCGTCGGGGCCGTCGCGCGCGTGCTGCTGGTCGTCGGCGCGCCCCGCTTCGGCTACGCGTGGGATCACTTCGACATCCTCGGCATGGGGATCGTCGCCAGGCAGCGCGGGATCACGCGCGTCTATTCGGCGACCACCGAGGAGCTGCCCACGCTGCGCGGCTGGGTCGTCCAGAACGGCCAACCCACGGAGATCCGACGCCGCGGCGTCCACCCGCCGAACTATCCGCCGCTCACGCAGCTCGTGTTCTGGGGCCAGAGCTGGTGGCTCGGGGCGAGCGCGCCCGCGTTCGTCGCCAACACCCCGTATAGCCGCTTCGTCACGTCGGTCGTCCCGTGGCTGTTCGAGCTCGCGACGGCATTCGGCGTCGCCGCCCTGGCGCGCGCCCTCACCGGACGGAGCACCGCTGCCGCCGCGGCCGGCGCCGTGACGTGGCTCGCGCCGCCGCTCATGATGAACACCGCCCTCTTCGCCCAATACGACGCGCTCGCCCTCGCGCCGGCGGTGTTCGCCCTGACCGCGTTGCTGCGCGGCCGATGGCTCGCGGCCGGCGTCGCGATCGGGCTCGGCCTGCTGCTGAAGCCCCAGGGCCTGTTGATGGTGCCGGTCGCCGGGTTCGCGGCACTGGTCGGGACGACCGATGACCCCGCCCGCGGCCCTGGACCGACGCTGCGACGGCTCGGGCTCACGGGCGGCGCGGCGGCCCTCACGCTCGTCGTCGGCAGTGCGCCGTGGCTGCTCGCCGACGGGCTCGCGTGGATCCAGCGCTGCTATCGCTGGAACCTGTTCGAGGTGCTCCCCTTCACCACGCTCGAGGCCTTCAACGTCTGGTACCTCGTGGCGCTCGTCACCGAGCGCCACCCCGTCTACGACGTGCTGAGCTCGACGACGGTCGTCGCGGGCCTGACGCGCGACGCGTGGGGCCGCCTCTTCCTGCTCGCGGCCCTCGTCGCGACGGCGGCGCTCTGCTGGGTCCGGCGGCGCGAGCATCCCGCGCTCGCCGTCGTGCTGTTCGCGATGGTGGCGCTCTGGTCGGTCTTCATGTGGCCGACGCGGGTCCACGAGCGCTACCTGCTCTATTGCGTCCCGGCCGCGATCGCCGCGGCCGCCGCCGTGCCGCGCCTGCGCCCGGTCGTCGCGGTCCTCCTGCTCGTCGCCACGATGGAGCACAGCTGGATGGTCTGGCGGAGCGGCCCCTCCGTCGGGACGTTCGACCGCCGCAGCGTCGAGCGCTTCCACGACGAGCGCTTCCAGGCGTACTGGAAGGACACACCGGCCACGATGGAGAACGCCATGGCAGGCCCGAAGCCGGAGGAGTCGAAGCGGCTGGCGTTCGAGCGGCAGCGCGCCGACCGCGCGCGGACGACCTGGCTGGAATGGGCGCTCACGCTGCTCTCACTCGGCGCGTACGCGGCGGCCTTGCGTGTGGTCGCGACCCGCTCGCCGAGCACCGCGCGGCCTACGGCTGACGGCCCGCAGGACGTTGTGCTACCTTCCGCCTGACGTCGCCCATGCCCCCGAACGATCGCCGCGATCTCGCGCTCTGCGTCCTCGTCTCCGCGCTCCTGTTGGCGCTCGTCTGGGCCGAGCCCCGTCCCATCGACGACCTCTTCATTGCGCTCGCGGGCGGCCGCGACATCCTGGCCGGCCGGCTCGGCGCACCCGACACGTGGTCGTTCACCACCGCCGGACGGGTCTGGCTGAATCAAAATTGGGGCACCCACGTCCTGTTCTATTCGACGTATCAGCTCGCCCAGACGCACGGCCTGTTGCTACTGAAGGCGCTGCTGCTCGGTGCCGTCACGCTCTTCCTCGCCCTTGCCGGCCGCGTCCGGGGCGCCGGATGGCCCGTCGCGGTGCTGATCGCCGCCACGGTCGTCGCGGCGAGCCGGTCCTACATCGACCTCCGTCCGGCGCTCGTCGGTCTCGTCCTCACGAGCGCGACGGTCTGGACGCTCGGGCGCGCGCCCACGCAACACGTCTGGCTCTGGGTGACGGTCGCCATCGTCACCGTCTGGGCCAACATGCACGGGAGCTTTCTCTTCGGCCTCGGGCTGCTCGGCCTGTTCGCGCTCGCCGTCGCCGTCACGAACCCGCGCCGCCTCGCGCGCGCGCTCGCCGCGGCGGCCGTCGCGACCGCACTCGCCGCCTTTGCCACTCCGTTCGGCGTCGAGAATCTCACCCATCCGTTCGTGGTCGGCATGGACCCGGCGTGGCGTATGGTCGCCGAATGGACGCCGCTCTTCACGAACAACGTGACGGCCTTCGGCAACCGCTGGGAGATCTGTGCGCTCGCCGCCGTCTTCGCGGTGCTGCTGCTCGGGCGCGCGATCGCGGCGCGCGGCACGCGTGTGGCGAGCGCTACGGTCGCTGCGGGTTCGGGCGATCCGACCGCCGCCCGCACGCGCGCGGGCGATCCGACCGCCGCGCGCACGCGCGCGGTCTTTGACGCTCTCGCCCTGGTCGTCGTCGCGGTGATGGCCGTGCGGGCGCGGCGGTTCGTGCCGTTGGCGCTGGTGGTGCTGGCCGGGCCGCTGGCGGCGACCTTCGCCTGGTGGCTCCGCCGTCTCGGCACGGAGTGGCCGGTCCGCATCCTCGCCGTCGGCCTCGCGGTGGCCGTCGCGGTCGCGGCACCGCCCGTGCTGCGACGCTACACCGCCGACAATCCCCTCTTCCACGGCTTCAGCACGTTCGAGCGCATGGTCGATGCACCCACGGAACCGCGCGGGGCGCTCGACTTCCTCCGCACGAATGGTCTGAGCGGTCGCGCGTACGCCGCGTGGGAATGGGAAGGGTATCTCCGCTGGAACGAGGCCCCCGTCACGTTCTTCATCGGCGGGCGGGCGCAGCAGGTCTACGACGAGGTCACGCTGCAGAAGCACAAGGACATGCGCACCGCGACCATCGATCCGCGGGAAATCTTCAAAGCCCACGACGTCGGCCTCGTGATCCTGCCCCTCACGGCGGGGTACGCCAACATCATGGGGAAGCTGCTCTACGTCGACGATTCCCCGTGGACGTACATCTACTGCGACGGCCGCACCGTCGTGCTCGGCGACAAGTCCCATCCGGCCCTCGCCGGCATCCTGCCCGCCCTCGAGGCCGGGACGTTGCCCTATGCCACGTCCGCGATCGCCACCCTGACGCGCCTCATGTACGAGGCCTCGTGGAGCGCGGGCGCCGACCTCGACACGATCCGGCGGGCCGCCGAGCTGGCAGCCAAGACCGCCCCCACGCCCCTCGCCTACGCGACCATCGGCGACGTCGCGATGTCCGACCGCTCGTCATCGAAAGCGGCCCGCGAATACCTCGCGACGGAACGCGAACGACTGGCGGCGCTCGCGGCGGCCAACACCGAGCCCGTCCTCCCGCTCGCGCAAGCCCGCTTGTCGCTCGCACGCACCGAAGCCGCCCTCGTCGCCCGCACGATCGACCCGGAAGGCGTGCAGCGCACCCGTAACGAGATCGTGCTGCGCAGCGACGACATGCGGAAGCTGTACACGACGTGGGCCTACGGCTGGGACCCCAACCTCTTCTGAGCCCTGGCATCTGCGACCGTCGCTCGGGTCACGTCGCGGCAGCGGCCCCATTCCCACTGTCGGTGCACTCGTGTGCAGTCTACGGAAGCGTGACTTGGTTGCTTCCGCCGTCGAGATCGACGGTGACGTCGCCGGGCAGGATCGTACCCGTGAGATCCAGCACGTCGTCGCCGCTGCCGGCCTTCACCGTCAGGTCGGCCTCGTAGGTCGAGTTGGTGACGCGGACCTGGTTGTTGCCGTTACCGACGAGAATCTTCGTGTCACCATCCATGAACGTGCCGACCGCAGTGAGCGTGTCGTCGTCGATGCCGGTCGTCACCGTCACCTTGCGATCGAAGATCGCGCCATCCATGGCGATCTGATTGGCGCCGGCGCCGAGCTTCAGCATGGTATCGCCCGTGACGGTCGTCCTGGTCATGGTGAAGGTGTCGTCACCGGCGCCCGTCTTCACGTTGAGCTTGCCCTCGATCCCGGCCGCATCGAGAAGATCGACCGTGTTCGCGCCATTCCCGAGGACGAGCTTCGCGCCACCGAGGACGACCGCGCCGGTCTCGAAACGCACCTGGTCGCCGTCGTCGCCCAGCTTGACGTCGAGCGTCCCCTCGATGATCGCGCCGAGCGCCACCAGCACGAGGCCGACTCCGTCACCGAGGGCGGCTTTCAGTTTGCCGCGCACCGTCGCGTCTTTCGCCACTACGACGGTGTCGTCGCGCGCCCCCGAGGAGACCTCGAACGCGCCACCGATCGTGCTGCCACTATCCACGACGATGGTGCTGTCCGCATCCCCGCGCTTCACCTTGACGCCGCCACCGGTGCTCGATTCGTTCTGGATCCAGAAGAGGAGCGGACCCGAGCCGGTTTTGAGATCGAACTGGCCGCCGACGTCACTGCTGTCGAGATCCACGACGCATGGACCGTCGCCGATCTTCACTTTCAGGTTCGTCCCGACCGCGCTCGTGCCGTGCAGCTGAATCGTCATCGGACCGTCGCCGGCCTTCACGTCGAGCTTACCGGCGACCGTGGCGCCGTTCTGCAGCTGCACCTGGCTGAAACCTTCCCCGAGGCTCAACACGGCGTCACCGAGGACGATCGCGCCGTGCTGCACCTGCACGACGTCCTCTCCAGCGTCCCCCGACTTGACGGCGAGCTTGCCGCGGACGGTGCTGGCGAACACGAGCACCGTTCCGCTCGCGATCGTCGCTTTGACGTCGCCGGCGATGAGCGAGCCATTCTGGACGAGGACGTCGGTGACGGCCTCACCGCGGACGGTGAGTCCACCGTCGATGCCGGCCCCGTTGACGATGGTGAAGGAGTCGTCGCCAGCGCCGCCGAAGCGCAGCCCGACGTCGCCACCGAGTATCGCCGCCTGCACGGTGACGGTATCGGCGCCGGCCGGATCGTCGACGGCGAGACCGCCTTGCACGTTCGCGATCGACACGATCAGGTTGTCGCTGCCAGCGCCGAGGTTGGCGACGATGCCCGCCGTAACCCCGTTCGCCACGAATGGCGCCCCGCCATTGACGGTCGTGGCACCCAGTCCGCCGACGTTCAGCTGACCGTCGGGGAGCCCGTTCTGATCGACCAGCACATCGTTGCTCTCGCCGTCGCCGGTGAGGATCAGTGTTCCACGAGGACGGCGGCGACGACGTTGCCCGCCGCGGCTGCGACAACCGGGAACGCGAGGACTACCAGGAATGCGACCGAGGCCGACGCCACCGCAGATGTCATCGGTAGCTCTTCCCAGACGCCGGGGTCTCCAGCAAGGCGATCGCGCACTACCGCGGCGACGATCCGCGCCGACGGCAGCCCGCCACACCGCGCAAAAATCGGTACGGTCGCAGTTCGCTTCTCCGGCAGCGGGCGATGGTGGCAGCTGGCGGGCGGGTTCGGGGAGGATTCCTACGGTCGCCGGGTTTCCGCCACCCAGCGCGTACAACCTGCCGCTGCCGCTCTGGCCTGCGCACACGCGAGCTGCGGCTCCCCGGAACCCTCCCCGACCCGCCCGCCAGCTGCATCCTCACTGAATCTCATGGAGCCTTGGTTCCGCGTGCGAGCTGCGTGCCCGATCGTTCTTGTTTGATGCCTCGCCGGTGGGTGGGTCGGGGTGTGCTCCGGGGAGCCGCAGCTCGCGTGTGCGTAGGCCATGGTGGCAGCGGCGGGTTGTATGCGCTGGGTGGCCGAAACCCGGCGACCGTAGGAGCACACCCTGACCCACCCACCGGCGACACCGCCAACACCGCCAACACCGACAGCGGCCTCACGAACAGACTGAGACACTACCGAAATCCGACCCGAGGGAGTGTTCCCGCTAGCTGAGCGGGGCGCGGGCTTTTTCGTTGGCTTTGGCGAGGTCGCCGAGGCCGTCGTCGGTGACTTTGCGGCCGAGGAGGACCTCGAGAGGGTCGCGGAGGTCGTCGACGTAGCCGAGGGCGTAGGCGCCGCGGGCGTAGCCCATGACGCGCAGCAGATTCTCGGGAAACGTGCGCGCAACGTCGTGCGGCACGGCGAGGTATTGGTTTTCTTCCTGCCGGAGCCAGCTGCGCGCGTAGGTGATGTTGATGCCGAAGCGCGTGTCGGTCGACTGGTTGGCGCCGCCGCCATGGTAGACCGAGCCGTTGTAGAAGATCACCGAGCCCACGGGCATGGCGGCCGCTTCGCAGTCGGCGTGGGTGAACTCGCGGCGATCCTCGTAGTGATTGCTCCCCGGAATCACGCGAGTCGCTCCGTTCTCGGCGGTGAAGTCGTTCATGGCCCAGATCGTGTTGCACTGGACCTCGTAGCCGGGCGGGAACGGAAAGAAATCGAACGCCCACTGGTCGCGATGGATCGTCTGACCCGGCTCGCCGGGGCCGATCGCGATCACCTGCGTCAGATGCAGGTGGAAGCTCGAAGCGTCGGTAAGGGAGGCACGCGTGGCTTCGAGGGCGAGCGGGTGCATGACGAGCTCGCGGCACGTCGGCGAGCGCAGCAGCAGGCCGCCCGTGCGGCGCGTATGGCGGCCCGCGAACGGGTCGTTCCCGAAGGCCGTGGCTTGGACGTACGGCTCGAGCTCGGCGCGCGCTCGATCCATCATGGCGCGGGGCACGAGGCGTTCGACGATGACGGCGCCGTCGCGCGCCAGGATCTCGGCGACGCGCGCGCCCGTGGTGTCGGCAGTGAGGCGTTCGATCGGCATGCGCGGACGCTAGCCCCATCGGCGAAGAAGGGTCAAGACGGTCGGCGCTGCATGGACAGAGCTGCGAGCATCGGGCAGGAGGGACCCCGATGCTACGGCGCGGGATTGCGATCGTGATCGGCCTCGCCCTCGCCTTCGGCGTGGTGACCCTGATCGCGCTCGAAGGGCGCGAGGTCGTCGTGGTGCGGACGCGCGCCGGCGACGGCACGGAGCACACGACGCGGACGTGGATCGCCGATGCCGACGCCGCAACCTGGATCGAAGCGGCGAATCCCGAGCGGCCGTTCCTCCGCGACCTCGAGCACGACCCGGTCCTGACGCTCGACCGGCACGGCCGGGCGCGGCAGTGTCGCGCGACGGTGGCGCCGAATCCGGAAGGCCACACGCGCATCCGCGATCTGCTCGCCGCCAAGTACGGCTGGGCCGACTGCTGGATCGCCCTCGTCGCCGACACCCGCCGATCGCTGGCGGTACGTCTCGATTGCGAGTCCGCACCGGGAATCACGACCGCCGGATGATGAGCGAGCGCGTCTGGTACTTCGCCTACGGCTCCAACATGCAGCCCGACACGTTCGCCGGGCGCCGCGGGATCACGCCGTCGCGCGCGGTCGCGGCCCTCGTGCGCGACTGGCGCCTCGCCCTCGACAAGACGCCGCTGCTGCCCGTCGGCGAGTCGTTCGCCAACCTCCTGGCCGAGCCCGGCGCCGAGACGTGGGGCGTCGCATACGAAATCACGCCGGACGACATCACCCACCTCGACCTCACCGAGGGCGTGCTCATCGGGAACTACGCCCGGATCGACGTGGCCGTCGAGGCGACGACGACCGACGGCCCGACGCGCGCCTTCACTTTGACCTCGGACAAGCGCTCCCCCGAGCTGATCCCCTCGGAGTACTACATGGCGCTCCTGATCGAGGGCGCCGAGACGCACGGCCTGCCGGCGGAGTGGATCGCCATGCTCCGCGCGATCCCGACCTGCGTCTCGAAGCCCGAGGTGATGGCGAGCCGGAAGGTCGTCGACGCCGGCCTGAGCGCCCTGCGGCGCCGCCGCAGCTGACGATCGGCTCAGCCCAGCGGATCGAGCGCGAGGAGCGCGGCATCCGCCGCGTCACCGCCGTCGGCCTCGAGCAGATCGACGCCGATGCGCGCGAAGCGGCGCGCCGCGGCGCTCGGACGCGGGTCGCGCTCGTGGGTGAGCGCCCACGCCGCGTGATCGACCAGCAACGCCAACGCCAGTGTCCGCCCGAGCGTGAGTGCGAATCGCCGCGCCCCCGCTTCGACGTGCGCACCACCGCGCGCGCTGGCGTCGGCGATCCAACGCTCGGCGTGCTCCATGGCCGCGAGCGCCGCACCGGCGGGCGCCCGCAGCGTCGTCTCGCTCATGGCGCCCTCGGCGCGCCGCCGCACCTCGCGGGCGAAAACCGGCAGCGCCTCGGCACGGGAGATCGCGCGCAGGGCATCGAGCGCGAGCACGTTGGTCGTCCCTTCCCAGATCGAGAGCACCTGCGCGTCGCGCAAGATCTCCGGAAGACCGGTGTCCTCGACGTAGCCGGCACCTCCGAACGCTTCGAGCGTCTCGCTCGCGCCAGCGACCGCCTGGCGCGCGGTCGTCAGCTTCATCAGCGGCTGCAAGAGCCGGAGGAGCGCGGCTTCGTCCTCGGTGAGGACGCCGGCCTCCTCGCGACCAAGCAACGCCACGCCGTGGAACGCGAGATGGAACGCCGCCTCGTACTCGGCCTGCATCGCGGCGAGCGTGTCGACGTGCAGCGGCTTCTGCGAGAGCGGCGCGCCGAACGCGACGCGTCGTCCGGCATAGTCACGGGCGAGCGCCATGCCGCGCCGCAGGCTCGCGACGGAGCACACCGAGTTCCAGGTCCGCGTGATGTTGAGCATCGGGGTGATGTTGCGGATGCCGTCGCTGAGCCCGACGACCGGCGTCGCCAGCGTGCCGGCGAGCGTGAGCTCGGCCGTCGGCACCATGCGTGTCCCGAGCTTGTCCTTCAGGCGGTTCACCTGGATGCCGTTCAGACGGCCGTCGGCATCGCGCACCTCGACGAGGAAGAGCGCGAGCCCGCGGCCGCCCGGCCCGGCGCCCTCGGGGCGTCCGAGCGTGAGCGCCACGTCGGCCGTGATGGCCGACGTGAACCACTTGGTGCCGTAGAGCCGCCAGCCTTCCGGCGTCTGGCGCGCGACCGTCTCCGAGAGGCCCACGTCGGAGCCGCCCGTCCGCTCCGTCATCCATTGCCCGGAGGTCCATGCCTGGGCTGGATCGCGCGACGCCAGCCGCGACACGATGCGGTCACGCAATGCAGGCTCGGCGGTGACCTCGAGCGTGCGCGCGCAGCCGTCGGTCATGGCGAGCGGACACGTGTAGACCTTCGACGACGGCGCGAAGAGATACACGAGCGCGAACTGCTGCAGGCGCGAGTACTCACCGTGCGCCCGCTCGTAGGCCGTCGCGATCAGGCCCTCTTCCACCGCGGCGCGGCCGAAGTGCTTCCACGCATCGGGCACGACGACCTCGTCGATGCGGTTCCCCCAGGGATCCCATTGCACGAGCTCGGGCTCCTCGCCGTACGACGCCACCGCCGCGTCGTACAGATCACCGACGGCGCGCGCCCCCATGCGGGACAGCGACGGCGTGATCGCGTCGAGCACCGGCGCCGGCACACGCCGACGGAGAAAGCTCTGCAGCACACGATCCGCCTCGAACTGATTGCCGAGCACCGGCGGGGTCTGGAAAAACGCCATGGGGACACCTCCTCGCGGCCGGCAACGTATGCCGCCCGCGAAAAGCTGTCGACCGCCAGACCCGCTCCGCCGCGGTGTTACCGCTTCACGCGCCGTTCCAGCAGCTGATCCTCGATCACCGGAATGAGATCGTCGATGGTCGAGTCCTCGTAGCGGCCCGACGTCACTTCCGCGACCTCCGGCACCTGGCTCTCGGGCACCTGATGGTTGACGTAGAAGGAGCCCTGGCGTCCGCCGTTCCCCGGCAGGATCACCACGAACATGTTCTGCAGCTCCCCCGTCAGAATGAGGCCGTCGAGCAGCACGCCGATGCGCTCGTAGTCCGACGGACTCTGGCCGTAGCCGATCAGGAAGTACGCGACCGGGAACGCGCGGTCGGTGCGATGGAACGCCGGCGGGCGATAGACCAGCACCTCGCGCGTCGGCACCGGGCCGCCCGCCGTCGCGAGCGCGGGCGAGTCGATCGTCGCGGTCAGCACGTCGCCGCGGAGATCCGGATCCGGCAGGTCGACGTCGAAGTCGAAATCGTCGAGATCGATGTCGATGCCGCCGCCGCCACCACCCGGACCGTCGAAGCCGTCGGGGAACGACGTGTCGAGGTACCCGAGGAGCGAGAGCAAGCGCTGCCAGACCGTGTCGTCACCGCAGACGTCGCCCGCGAGCAAATCCTCGGGATCGGCCCCCGCGACGCCGATGTGCCCCGCGTCGTAGCGCACCAGGCGGAACTGGTCGTCGTTATCGGGGAGGTCGGCGCAACCGCCGCCGAAGCCGTCCTGCACGCCGACGGTCAAACCCTTCTCGCGGAGCGTCCGTACGAGGTTGTCGTAGTGGCGCGCAAAACCGAACTCGTCCTTGATGCCGACGTCCATGTAGATGCGCTGGGTCGCGATGTCGGTGGCGCTCTCCGCGGCAATCCGTGACGTCGGATCTTCCGCGAGGACGTGCGCGCGGTCGGGGTCGTAGTCGAACTGGCCGTTGCCTTCGCCAAAGTCGCCGGTGCCGGCGACGCCGTCGAGCCCGACGTCGTCGAAGGCCTCACCCGCCTCGAAGACGCCGTTGGCGTTCCCGTCGGTGAATGGCTCCGCAAAGTTCACGACGATGCCGTCGCCGACGTCGTAGACGCCGTCACCGTTCAGGTCGACGAGCTCACGATTGCCAATCAGCTGGCCCGCGACGCCGCCCGACAAGGTCGGCGCCGAGCCGCGCGCGGCGAGCAGCACATCGACCGACTCGGTCGGCGCTTCGCCGATCTGGCGGAGGCCGTCCTCGTTGCCATCGCCGCCGTCGAGAAATCCCCGCGGGTCGTCGAGCAGCGTGAAGCCGTCGAACTGATCGTCCCGCAAGAGCGTCGCCGGCTCGGAATCCGAGGCCAGGTAGAGCCGGCTCGGATCGGGGTTGTGGAGGAACGGATTGCCGAAGGCGATGACGAGATCCTTCAACTGGTCGATACGAGAATCGCGATCGGGATACGGCGGCAGATGGTCGAAGGTGAAGTCCTCGCCGACGTCGCGCGGGATCGTCGTCTGCGCTTTCACCTCGAGGTTGTCGTCGATGCTGTCACGCAGCAGTTGCTGCAGATCGACGGGGCCGCCGAGCGAGCCGATGGTCGAGAAGATGTCGCGGTGCTTGGTGCCGAGATTGAGCGCCGCATAGCCGCCCATCGAGACGCCGGCGATCGCGCGATACGTCCGGCTCTCGCTGAGCGCCGGGGGCGGACCGTTCGGCTCGTTGTCGTTGCCGCCACCGCCGCCACCGCCGCCACCACCGCCACCACCGCCGCCACTGCAGGCCGCGAGCATCAGCAGGCCCAGATACACGGACACTCCGAGCACCGCGCGGCGGCGCCCGCCCACTGACGTCGTCGCCGTCATCAGACGGCGCTCGTCGGGATGTTCTTGTAGCTGTTGAGGCGGTTGTAGAGGGTCTTCAGGCTGATGCCGAGGATCTTGGCGGCCTGGTCCTTGTTACCCTCGCAGGCGTCGAGCGTCGCGAGGATCAATCGGCGCTCGGCGTCGGCGATCGAGCTGCCGACTTTGACTTGCAGCATCGCGTCGCCGCCCGCGGCGAGCTCGGCCGCCGGCGCTCCGACCGGCGCCGAGTCGGGCAGCTGGCTCGGACTGATCTCATCGTCGGCGAGAATGAAGGCGCGGTGCATGACGTTCTTCAGCTCGCGCACATTGCCCGGCCAGCGATAGCCGCGCAGGCGTTCCATCGCGGGGCGGCTGAGACGTTTGCGCGTGCCCTCGTCCTTGTTGAGCTCGGCGAGACACGACTCGGCGAGCAAATCGATGTCGCCCGCGCGGTCGCGGAGCGGTGGCAGCGTGATCGGGAAGACGCGCAAGCGATACAGCAGATCCTCCCGGAATTTCTGATCGATCACGGCTTGATGCGGATCGCGGTTGGTGGCGGCGATGACACGGACGTCGACGGGGAGCTCTTGCTCGCCACCGACCCGCGAGAAGCGACCGGTTTCGAGCACCCGCAGGAGCTTCACCTGCAACTCGAGCGGCATCTCGGTGACCTCGTCGAGGAAGAGCGTGCCGCCGTTGGCGCGCTCGATGTAGCCGCGGTGCAGGCGATCGGCGCCGGTGAAGCTGCCGCGCTCGTGACCGAAGAGCTCGCTCTCGATCAGGTTCGGCGCGATCGCGCCGCAATTGATGACGACGAACGGACGCTTGCGGCGGCGGCTGAGCTTGTGGACGCTCTCGGCGACCAGCTCCTTGCCCGTCCCGCTCTCGCCCTGGATGAAGACCGTGGCGCTGCTCGGCGCGACGCGTGTGATCTGCTCGTAGACCGTCTGCATGACCGGCGAGCCGCCGATCAACGCCCCGAAACGGCCGAGGCCGCGGAGCTCGGCACGCAGGCCCTCGATCTCTTCGGTCATGTCGCGGCGGCGCGCGACGTTGACGAGAATCGCGCGCAGGCGCGGGAGATCGACCGGCTTGGTGAGGTAGTCGGATGCCCCCTGGCGGAGCGCCTCGATCGCGTTGTCGAGCGTCGCGTGGCCGGAGATGACGATCATTTCCGGCGCCCCGGGCCCTTCGAGGGCGGTCAGGAGCTCGAGACCGTTGCCGTCGGGCAGCGTCAGGTCGACGAGGACGACATCCGGCACCCGCACCTTGAAGATCGCGTGGGCATCCGCGAGCGAGCCCGCGGTCTCGACTTCGAAGCCTTCGCTGCGGACGATCTCCGCCATCGCGGCCTGAAAATCGGGATCGTCATCGACGATGAGGACACTCGGCATGGCGATCGCTTCCGGTCGCCCTTCTAGCTCATCCTTCGACGCATGTGCGAGCCCAGCCATAAATACGACTCCCTATATGTACATGGTGTCGGGGCGCGCTCAGGCGCGGCGACACGCTTCGTCGAGCATCTGTTTCAGGACGCTCAACTGGATTGGTTTGATCAAATACGCGTACGCACCGGCCTCGCGCGCACGGCGACCGAGGTCGTCTTCCTCGATGCCGGTCATCAGGATCACCGGCGTCTGTGGGCGCGTCTCTCGCACCTTGGCGAGGAGGTTGTACCCGTTCCCCGGCATCCCGATGTCCGAGAGCACGACATCCACGTCGTTCGCCTCCAGCTGTTCCAGCGCGGCGGGCACGTCACCCGCCTCACGGGCCTCGAATCCCTGCGCCGACAATGCCGCGATCAGGGCGGCACGCAGAGGGAGATCGTCTTCGACGACGAGCACGGTCGGCAACGGGGAGTTTTTGGACAAGACAGGAGAGCGACTGTGCAATCCGCGCGCCATTACTCGGCGTGGAAAAGTTTACGCGTGTGGGCGTCGGGCCGTTGCAAGAGTTGCACGGGTTGTAACTCCTACTTGCCTACTGTGGATTCTTCTGGTCTGACGGAGTCGGAATGGAGCGGGTGATGGGGCGCCGGACTTCATGGCGATCGCGGGTCGCCACGGGCGCTGGAGTTGCTGCGGCGGTGCTCGGCGCGGCGACCCTGCTCTTCCACGTCGCCCATCTCGGTCCGACGCGATGGCGCATGCCCGTCGGCACCGGGGCGGGCCTCGTGCTCGCTCGCGCGAGCCTCGTCGCGAGCACCCAGCATCGCCGGGTGCTCGCGCGTGGCCTCGCGGCCGTTGTCGTCGCGGGTGCGCTCTTCGCCCTGCTGCATCACCTCCGGGTCGGCGTCGGCGCCGGAGCGGGCAGCGTGCCCCCGTCGTTACCGCCCGCAAGCAGCGCGCTCTGTCTCTTGTTCGCCGGCACCGCGCTCGTGCTCGTCGAGACCTTGCCCACCTTGGCGTGGGGCCTCGGCACCGCCGTCCTGGCGCTCGCTACGCTCGGCTTGACGGGGCGGGTGCTGCATTTGCACTCGACGTTCGTCGGCGTCATGCCGTCGCTCTCGGCGTTTGGCTGCGCGCTGCTGGGTCTCGGTCTCGCCACCGGGATTCGCGCGCGGACGGCCCAGCGCGGCGACGTCGCGGCCCGCTATACGCCGTTCGCCGCCGGCGCCACCTGCCTCCTCGCCACCCTCCTCTTCTGGCAGTCGCTGGTCGTCCATCAACGAGCCGAGCTGCAGCGCGTGGTGGAGATGACGGCCGTCGGCGCACTCGCCGAGCTGAGCGCGTTCGTCACGAGCGTCACGCGTGCCCTCGATCACGTTGCCGAGGAATGGAACGCCGCGGGCCGGCTCCCCGCCGTGCAGTGGCGCTACCAGAGCCGCCTGGTGCTCGAGCGCCTCGGCGGGCCGCGCGCGGTCGAATGGATCGACGATGCGTACGACGTCGTCTATGTCGTACGGCCGCCGAAAGCGCTCAGTCCGTTCCCGGGGGCAGCCGGCGATCCGGCACCGCCGCTCACGAGCGACGCGCAGCGCTCGCTCACCGTCGCGCGCGTGTCCCACGCCGCGGTCGCCACGCCGACATTCGACACGGGCGAGCGTCAGGTCGCGTTCCGGCTGGCGGTGCCGCTCTTCCGGCGCGACGCGCCGGACGGGTTCGTGTCGGCCTTGTTCCTCGTCGACGAGATGCTCGACGATCTGCTCGCCACCCGGGTGCATGACTACGTGATCACGGTCTACGAGGGCGACGCCCAGATCTACGGTCCGCGCGGGTCGCTGGGCGTACCGCCCTGCAGCTGGTGTCGCCCGTATACGCTCGACCTCCCCGGCGGGCGCAGCTGGAGCATTTGGATCCTGCCGTCGACCGAGCTCCGCGAGACCATCGAGACGTCGTTCCCCGAGATGATCTTGTTCTCAGGCATCCTGATCTCGATGCTGCTGACGGCCATGCTGCAGTTTCTGGCGCGGGAACGGCGCACCGCCCGCGATCTCGCGCGCGCGAATCGGTCGCTCCACGACGAGGTCGCGTCGCGCCGCACCGCCGAGCAGGAGATCCGCACCCTCGCGACCGAGCTCGAGCAGCGCGTCCGCGACCGGACGACCCAGCTCGCCAGTTCCAATACGGCGCTCCGCAGCGCGAACGCGCTCCGCCAGCGCGCCCAGTCGACGCTCGAAACGGCCAACAAGAATCTGCGGCACTTTGCTTCGTTCGTCTCTCACGAGCTGCGGCAACCGCTAGCGACCATGGCGCTCTGGGCCGAGCTCCTCGAAACCAACCCCGACGTCGGGCTGAACGAGCGCGGCCATGGCTACCTGAAGCAGCTCCGCGCCTCGATCGACCGCATGACGAGCTTTCTCGAGGCCCAGCTCCGCCTCGCCCGCGACACCTATACCCAGCCGACGCTCGACGACGACGTCGACGTGGCGGCGCTCGTCCGCGAGGTGGTCGGCGACGGCACCCTCGGCCTCCATGCCGCGGGCGCCACGGTGGAGATCGGCGACGTTCCGACGGTGCGGGCCGACAGCGGCCAGCTGCGCCAGCTGTTTCGCAACCTGCTCGAGAACTCCATCAAGTACCGGCGCCCGGACGTTCCGCTGTTCATCCGCTTCGAAGGCCGCATCAGCGAACGCGATCGGACGCGCTACTGCGAGCTGCGCGTCAGCGACAACGGTCAGGGATTCGCGGAAACCGATGCCGAGAAGATCTTCAATCTCTTCGAGCAGCTGCCCGGCCGGAAGAGCGCCGGCAAAGGCTCCGGGGTCGGTCTCGCGATCTGCCGACGGATCGTCGAGCATCACGGCGGCACGATTCGCGCCGAAGGGCGGCCGGGCGACGGTGCGACCTTCGTCATCGATCTGCCTCTCGATCGCTGCGAGGGGAAGGACGACGACCCGACGCCCGACATCCTCCACCCCTGAAACGACGACGCACGCCGCTCACATCGAGCGGCGTGCCGTCGCTGCTGCGTAGAGCCAGGCCGTTACGAGTGGCTGTCGGCGGTCTTGCTCGTCTTGATCTGGAGATCTTCCCAGAGGACCGCCTTCACGCCCTTGGTCGCCCGTGCCGTCGTGGCCGCGGAGACCCGCGCATCCTGGCTCGGCACCGTCCCGGTCAGGCGTACCACGCCCGCCTTCACGTCGACGTCGACGTCGTTACCGGTGGTCGCGAGCCTCCGCGCGATCGCCTTCTCGACGGCGTCCTTGATGTCCTCGTCCTTCGCCGCAACGGCCTCCTGCTTCTGGGCCGCGACGACCTGAAGATCGTTCGTGACGCCCTTCACACCGTTGACCTTGCGGGTTTCGGCTTCGGCCGCTGCCTTCGCCGTGGCAGTGGGCACCACGCCGAAGAGCGTGACCTGCGCATCGGTCGTGTCGACATTGATCTCGAGCGCCGGGGTCTCGCTGTTGGCGATGAGGCGGAGCTTCGTCGCGGAGGTGATCCACGCGTCACTCACCGTGTCGGCCGCCTTGGCACCGCCGGTTTCGATCTTGTCGCGCGTGCTCTGCCCGACCTCGGCGTCGGCGATCCGATCACCGCCCGTCACCTCGGTCGCGACGCGATGTACGCCCTGCACGCCGGCCGCGGTCGTGATGGCACGCAGATGGGTCGTCATCGACGGCGTCTCACCCGCGAGGAGCACGACACCCTTGTTCACGGACTGCACGGTAATGCCGCTCGCGGCGAGCGCGCGATCCTTGCCGAACGCCTCTTTCACGCGCGTCGTGATCTGCTCGTCCGACGCCTCGACCTTCTGCTCGTTCTTCGCGGGAACGATCTGCAGGAGATTCCGGACGTCGGTCGCGCCCTCGATCTTGGCGACGGCCTGACCGGCCTTCGTCTTCTCGGCTTCGGTCTGCACCTTGCCGTGCAACGTGACGCGGCCGTCGACCGTATCGACGTTCACGGAGGTCGCGCTCACGCCCTCAGTCGTGAGCAGGGCAATTTTAGCTTTGCTGGTGATCCACGCGTCGGGCTGCGCCGCGAACGACGCCGCCGCACTGGACATGGTGAGTACGGCTGCCGCCATGACGGCCCAATTGATCTTTTTCATTTGTCTCCCCTTTTTGTGGTGTCGTTATGTCGATGTGAGTGTCGCGACGCCTCACTACGGAGGTGTCAGCGGCGCCTGGCCCGACAAGACGCGACGAGCAGGAAAATGACCGCAATCGAGTCGTCAGCGGAGCGATAAGCATGCCACGCAAATGTCGCGTGTTTTCAGTGCCTCATGGCGAAAGGCATTTTCCGCATCTGCAAGTTTTTTTTGTTTGCTTGTAATTGCTGCGCGGCGATCGTCGCGCGCGAAGGTGGGAGCCGGCGATCGGAGACCGATCGCCGGCTGCGGAGAGTTTTTCGGTTCACGCGTCGAGGGCGCGCTCGAACTTGGCGATTTGACGCTCGGCCTCGTCTTTCGCGACGCCGTATTTTTCCTGCACGAGCCCCGCAAGGCGATCGCGCTTGCCACCGATCTTTTCGAGCTCGTCATCCGTGAGATCACCCCACGTCTCCCGTACGCGACCCTGCAACTGCTTCCACTTTCCTTCGATCTGATCCCAATTCATCGTAGGTCCTCCCACCGCGGTACCGAGCAAGTGACATACCAGCGCGGATACCATGGAAAGCCGCGTCGATACCGTATTGCGTCGCAGGAGGTTGCACCGATCTACACTGGCGTCCCGTAGTCCTTGCAGACGGGCCTGCCGCGCGGAGACGTCGGCTCGTCAGGAGACGGTGCGCGGACGCTGGTCCCGGCCGGTGGCACGTGACGACGTCCACGAAGGCGGATCGCTTGCCGGGAAGGACTCCTCCGATGCGCGATCGATCCGATCGGACTCCGCGGGACATGCGCGCTCGACCGGCGGGCTTTCCGATGCGGAACGTCCAGATCTGGAAGACGAAACACGCACGACGTGCAACTCCCCCCCGAGAGTCACACGTCGTGCGGATGTCGAGTCGGAAAGACTCGGCATGCGAAGCTCGTCGCGTCGGCGATCAGCCGACGGCAACCTCTTGTCGCAGACCGCGACGCCGCGGCGTCACCCGCAGACGCGAAGTCCGCGGATGACGGAGCGGCGCGCGACCGGCGATGCGAGAATTTTTGGAGAGCAGACCGCCGGCAAGCGACGTCGGCTCGAAGCCGAGAACGCTGCAGACATTGGTGAAGGAAAAGACACCATTGTCGCGCTCGTCACGGATCCAGAACTCGGCTTCGATGGCGCGGGTACTGTCGCGCTGACGAAGCTGAGTAATGGCATCGAGGAGCACCGCGAACATCAGGCGCTTTTCGGGACTATCGGGAAGCCCGAGTGTCGCGCCGGAGAAGAACTGATCCGGCAGGACGACATCGGGAACGGAGACGTCGACCGGCCCCCGACCCGAATTCGAGTCCATCATCCGGCGGGAGCGGCGCGTCGAAGTTTTTCGGTTGCTGACCTCGATCATGGCGATGGGACAGTGCAGGTGTGGTGCCAATCCCCCGACAGGATGCCACCCCTCCTATTTTCAAGGACTTCTAGCGCATCACGTCGAACGGACCGTTGGCATGGATGTAAATCCTACAGGCTGGTCGAGTGTGATGTGTAGAAAAGCGCAGGTGCCGTGACGTCCGCCCTACCGGATCGGCCAGCGCGGCAATGGCGTGGAACCTGCTGCCACCACCCGACATGAAAACTCCGACTGGCTTCTTCGTACTGGCGAGCTCGGCGCTCACCATCGCAGCTCCCTCGATCACACTGAGGCCGCCGGGGGCCTGCGCCGCGACCGTCGAGATCAGCGATGACGACGCCCGTGCGGTCGTGACCGTCGGGGCGGTCACGCGCCGTGGCGACTCGGTGGTCGGCACGCTCACCAATCGCGGCGCCGACGAGATCCACGATCTTCGGTTGCTGATCGAGATCCCGTTCTTGTGGGCCAACGAGGCGAAGCCCGGGGAGGAGAGCCCGGGACGCTCGACGGTGCTGACGGTTGAAGGACCGCTCGCCCCGCATGGGACGCTGGCCTTCGAGTTTTCACCGAACCCACCGCTCCCTGCACGGAGCGATGGACGTTTCGGCAATCCTCAGGTGCGTGTGATGGGGTTCAGCTCGATCGGGAGGGCTAGGTAAGTGGGTACCCGAGAGGAGCGGAGCCACAAAGCGGCGACGCTCACTCTCGGGGTTGCGGCTGACAGGCCGGGAACGTCAGCCGATTGGTGGAACCGCCCCGCGCCCGGTGAGGAATGCGATCACCAGGAAGATGACCGCGACGACGACGAGCACGTAACCGATCTCGGCCGAGAGTCCTGCGACCCCGCGCATGCCGAGCAGAGCAGCGACGACCGCGACGATGAAAAACAATACCGCGTAGTGGAGCATGTGAGCCTCCTTTCCGTATGGCTTCAGCGAAATGGCTTCTGCGGAACGCCAAAGAGCGAGAACCATGCCAGTCGAGACGTGAGGATTGGCGCGCCGTCAGACCGGCGCGTTGTAAGTCCTACGCGCTTTTACGCTCGATCACGGGAAAATCCGCACGCGCCTCTTCCGCGGCCGCGATGTCCTCGGCACCATTCCGTCCGAAAACCGTGAACGCACGTCGCCGTGCCCCCCGATCCGCGACGTGTACCGAAACGAGAATCCCGCCGCCGACGACTTTGCCTTCGTAGCGGCGCGCTTCGAACTCCGGAAAGCCATAGCCGACGAGCCCGCCGGCGACGCCGCCGACGCTGGCGCCAACGCCCATGCCGCCGAGCGCGGCGAGTACCGGGCCCGCGGCGATGAGGGGGCCGGCGCCGGGAATCGCGAGACTGCCGATACCGGCGAGCCACCCGACCGCGGCCCCGACGACGACACCGGCTCCCGCTCCTGCCGCGGCGCCTTCGGGGGCCTTGGTACTACTGGTGTGCGTGAAGTCGCGGCTCGTTTGTTTGTCGGAGTACAGCACCGACACGTCGTCGTCCGCGAAACCCTGCCGTCGCAGATCGGCCACGATCTGCGACGCTTGGGACACGGTCGTCGCAATACAATAGGCGGCCTGGCTCATGACATCCTCCTAACGAAGCTGTAGGCGGTCCTCGACGCGGCGCACGCCCGGGGTGCCTTCGGCCACGCTGGCGAGCACGAGCCGATCCTCGTCGCTGGTGACGACGCCACGGAGCGTCACCACGCCCTCGGTGGTCGTCACGCGGATGCGCTCCGCGAGCGGAGCGAGCGTCTCGTCGGAGGCGATCCGCCGCTCGACCTCGTCGGTCGTGCGTCGATCGTCCGCAATCTCCATCCGCGCTCCGATCATCGCACAGGGCGGCGCGGCATCGGCGACGACCACGAACCACGGGGCGACGACGAGGAGCGCTCCCACGAGCGCGTGCTTCACGAGGGGCCTCTTCTGCTCGATGTGATCCATAGAAGGGGAGACAGCAAGGCGCGTGCCCTGGCTGCGCTCGGCCACACTGGCCTTTTACGTAGGGAACGGCGCAGCCGACGTGCGGCGTTTCTACAACTTACCGATCACGCTCCATCGTCGAAGCAAGCAAAAACCCTCCGATCTCGCCCGCTTGAGTGCGGAAGACCGCCGTGCGCCAACGGCACATGACTTGCGAAGCTGCGCCAGGACATCGCCGCGCCGAGCGCGCTCAGGAGGGTGACGTGGCCTACGAAGCACGGACGTTCGATCTCAAAGGATTGCAGGGCATCTCGGATGAAACTCTCGAGCTGCACTTCAAGCTGTACGCGGGCTACGTGAAGGGCACGAACGCGCTGAACGCGCGCATCGAAGAGTTCCTGAAGGACGGCAAGGTCGACCAGGAGGAGATGCCGGCCTACTCCGAGCTCACGCGCCGCCTCGGCTTCGAGTACAACGGCATGGTGCTGCACGAGTACTATTTCGAGAATCTGACGCGCAGCAGCGATCAGCGTGTGCTCGGCAACTTCCGCGAACGCTCCGAGCAAAGCTTCGGGAGCTTCGACGTGTGGAAGGCCGACTTCGCCGGCATCGGCAACATGCGTGGGGTCGGCTGGGCGATCTGCTACGAGAACCCGGCCAACGGCCGGCTCTCGAACCACTGGATCACGCTCCACGAAAGCGGCAACATCGCCGGCTTTCGCCCGATCTTGGTGATGGACGTGTGGGAGCACGCCTAGCTCCTCGATCACGGCAGCGAGCGTGCGAAGTACGTCGAAGCCTTCTTCGCGAACATCGCGTGGCGGGTGGTCGACGGACGCCTCACCACGCCCCGATGATCGACCCACGACGAGGCGCCACCACAGCGATCGTCGTCGTCGTCCTCGTGCTCGGGCTCACCGGGTTGGCCGCGGCCACGCCCGAGAACGACCTCGATCCGGAAAATCTCGTTTCGGATTCGCTGCCCGCGCGGGCAGCGACGGATGAAAAGGAAGGCCGCTCCCTCCCCTTCGCGATCCTGCCGCAGGTCGGCTACGGCCCGGCGACGGGTCCGAAGGCGGGGGTGAAGTTCGAGGGCCGCGATCTCTTCGGCGGCTCGACGGTCGGCGACGTCAACCTGCTGGTAGCGCTGAAGCGCCAACAAAAGGCGACCATCAACATCGGCAACTCCGACCTGAACGGCTTCGTGCTGTTTGGAACGCTCGCCTGGTACACCGATCCCGCCGTCGAGTTCTTCGGTCTCGGCAACAACGAGATCGGGCCCGACGAGCTCTCGAATCACGGCATGCGCCGGGCGCGCGTCGGCCTGACAGTCGGCTACCGGATCCTGCAGAAGTTCGCGGTCGTCCTGGCCGGGTTCTACCGTGACACCAACATCTACAACGGCAACGACGACGACACGCCGTCGACGCAACGGTTCGCGCCCGGTCTGCCGGGGGTGCATGGGGCGCCGTCCAACTATCTGTCCGCCGCGCTCGTCTACAATTCCCGCGACGACCTGGTGCGGCCGACCGAAGGCTGGGAGGTGATCTTGAAATACCTCAACGCCGATCATGCCCTCTTCAATCGCGACACCGACTACCAAAAGCTCATTTTCGACGTGAGCTACATTCAACCGCTGATCTGGCGCCGCCAGGTGATCGCGATCCACGCCAACACCGAGATCGTGTTCGGCGGCGATGACGACATTCCCTTCTTCGAATTGAGCTCGCTCGGCGGCGACGACACCATGCGCGGCTACTTTCCGCAGCGCTTCCTCGGCAAGGGCAGCGCGCTGATCAACGCCGAGTACCGGCTGAAGCTGATCGACTTCAATTTTCGGAAGCTCTGGGACGTTTCGATCGACGGGGTCGGCTTCGGCGACGTCGGCCGCGTCTACGAGGACTCGGGCGATTTTCTCCACCACCCCTTGGACCACATCCGTTACAGTTACGGCGGCGGCCTCCGCATCGGACTCTCCTCGGGCCTCGTCGCGCGCATCGACGCGGGCTTCAGCCCCGAAGAGCACGGCCTGATCTATCTCACCTTCGGCCACCCCTTTTGACGGGAGCGACGATGACCGGACGACGCGTACTCTTTGGCTGTCTCCTCGCGCTCCTGCTCGGCGCCGCGACCTTCACCGCCTGTGGCAGCGACGAGGGCGACCGCGAGCGCAAGGTGTGCGAGCGCTGCGACGCCCACGTCGACCAGGGCTGTTTCAACGAATGCCAGGAGCTCTGCGGCAGCGACCCCAACTGCGAGACCCGCTGCACCGCCCAATGCGACGAGTGCAAACGCGACCTCGTGTGCGCACCGTGCCGCGAGAACTGCACCGACGACGACCTGCGCTGCGCCCCGACGAACGAGACCGTCCAATGCAACGAAGGGGTCTTCGGCGGAGCTTAGCGCGCCCGGTCGATGCGCACGCCGGTAGCCGCCATCTGTCGGAGCCAGGTCGTGATCAACGGCGCGAGCGGGTCGGCCTCGTCGACCTTGATTTCGAGTCGGACCCCGACTCGGTTCCGCGGCGTGAGATCCCGCACGTGAAGACCGAGCATTTCGAGATCGTACGTCGTCGCCTCAGCCGCAAAGTAGAGCGATCCCCGGGGGGACTGGATGCGTGCTTCCAGCATTGCGTCACCTATCGAGACCGGAGGGAGTACCAGACAAACGGGAGTCTGCGCCCGTCGGATGCCGAATCACCATCAACAATCACCCCACTACGCGCGTAGAGATGGGGGAGCACACGCGGGCGAAACAGCGCGTGCTGCTCGCGAACGCCTTGCGAGACACCTTGCGAGCTCAGCGCGTGGTCACGCCAGTGTGGCGCTCAGCTCGGCGCGAAAATCCGGATGCGCGATCGCGATCAGCGCACGCGGGCGCTCCTCGTCGTCGAGCGACGAGAGATCGACCGCGCCATGCTCCGTCACCACCCACTGCACGTGGTGCCGTGGGGTCGTGACGCGCGTGCCGGGCTCGAACGCGGCCGTGATGGTGGAGACGATCGTGCCGGACACGGTTGCCGTCGAGCGCAAGCAGAGAAAGCTGTGGCCGTCGGGGGCACTGCCCGCGCCGCTCACGAACGACTCGTGCCCGCCGGTGCCCGAGTACTGGCGGCCGCCGATCGCGTCGGCAGCCGCTTGCCCGGCGAGATCGATCGCGAGCGCGCCGTTGATGCTCGTGAGGCGCGGCAGCTGCGCGAGCACGGCGGCGCCGTTCACGGCGGTGACCGGCAGCATGCGGACCTCCGGGTTGCCGTCGAGCCAGTCGTAGAGCGCGCGGCTGCCGAGCGCGAACGTCGCGACCGTGAGGCCGTCGTACACCGGCTTCCGATTGGCGATCTTGCCCGCGCGGTGCAGCCGCATGACGCCGTCCGAGATCATCTCGGTGTGGAGCCCGAAGCCAGCCGCGGGCCGTTCCGACAAGATGCCCGCGATGGCGTTCGGGATCGCGCCGATGCCGAACTGCAGAATCGCTTCCGGCGCGATGCGATCGCAGACCTGGCGGGCGATCGCGAGGTCGGCCGCGGACGCCACGGCGTCGGGGAGCGTCACGAGCTCGGCGTCGTGCGCGACCAGCACATCGACCTCGGACACGTGGACGCGGTTGTCGCCGAGCGCCGGGATGCCCGCAACGCGCGGCATGTGGCGATTGATCTCGGCGATCGCGAGCCGCGCCGGATCGCGGGCGGCGGCGAGGAACGGTCGATAGCTCGCGCCCGCGTGCACGCCGAAGCCGAGGAACCCGTCGGCGTCGGGTGGCGTCGTGACCGCCAGCACGACGCGCGGCACCACGTGCTCGGCGAGACGCTCGAGGCCGTTGAAGTCGCGCGGCAGGTAGCTGACCCGCGCGTGCGCGGCCCGCGCCATCCGCTCGATCGGACCGAAGAAGCCGCTCACCACGCGGACGCCCGGATTCTGCAACAGCGCGTACGGCTGCGAGAGTAGACCGGTGTAGAGCACGACGTCCTCGAGATCGCGGCGCGTGCCGATCGCCTCGAGCACGCCCGCCGGTTGCCCCGCGACGAACCCACACGCCAAGGTATCGCGCGGCCGTACCAGCGCCGCTGCCTCTTCCAACGTGAGCCGCCGACTCTTCGCCATCGTCCCCTCAGCGCTGCAGCAACGCGACCGTGCCCTGGCCGCCGTCGGCGCAGATGCTCACGATGGCACGGCTGCCGGCGGGAAGCTCCGCCAGTTCCTTCACCGCCTGGCTCAAGATGCGGGCGCCCGTCGCGCCGAACGGATGTCCGAGCTCGATGCTGCCGCCGTTCGGGTTCACGCGCGCGCGCGGGAAGGCTCCGAACGTGTGCTCGACGCCCGCCTTGGCGCGTACGAACTCCGCGTCCTCCAGCCCCTCGAGGTGACAGAGCAGCTGCGCCGCGAACGCCTCGTGGATCTCCCAGAGCACGATGTCGTCGTAGCGGAGCGCGTGGCGCGCGAGGAGACGCGGGATCGCGCTCACCGGCGCCATGAGCAGGCCTTCGGTGAACACGTCGACGGCAGCGAGCTCGAAGTCGACGAGGCGAACGCGCGGCAGCGTCGACGGCAACCGCGCCAGGCCCGAGCTCGTCGCGACCCACACCGCCGCGGCACCGTCCGTCAGCAGCGAGCTGTTGCCGGCCGTCAGCGTCCCCTGCCCGCTCGTCTTGTCGAACGCCGGCGCCAGCTGCGCGAGCTTCTCGAGCGACGTGTCGGGGCGCGGAAAGCCGTCCCGTGTGACGTCCTGGAACGGCAGGATCAGATCGTCGAAGAAGCCGCGCGCCTGCGCCGCGAGCGCCGTCTGATGGCTCGCGAGCGCGACCTCGTCCTGCTCCTGCCGTCCGATGTGCCAGGTCTTCGCCATCTCCTCGGTGTGCTCGCCCATGCTCTTCCCGGTCACGCGGTTTTTGATCTCGGGGATCTGCAGCCACAGGTCGGAGGGCTTGAACGCCGTCAGCACCTCGAGCCGACGGCTGAAGTCGCGCGCCTGCACCAGATGCCGGAGCCAATCGGAGAGATCCTGCCCGAGACCGATCTGCACCCGGCTCATGCTCTCCACGCCGCCCGCGAGCGCGAGCTCCCGGCCGCTGCCGAGCATGCCGGCGACCTCGAACACGCCCGCCATGCTGGTGCTGCACTGCATGATGGTGGTGAACGTCGGGACATGCGGGTCGAGCTTCGCGTCGAGCCAGATCTCGCGCGCCAGATTGTTGTAGGCGAGGTTCAGCACGACCGACCCCCAGGACGCGAGATCGATCGGCCCCTGCACCTCCGCGGCCATCGCTCGAGCCACCGGCACCGAGAGCGTCAGCGCGTCGCAGGTCGCGAAGGGGCCGTCCGCGCGCACGAACGGCGTCCGCTTGCCCGCCGCCAACCAGAGATCCGACCGTCCGTGCGGCATGCGTCCCCTCCTCGCGCGTCGCCTACCATACGGACGCGCTCGTGCGAACTTGACCCGCCATCGCGGTGGCGTTAGCCGACCCACTGGCGGCGAGGAGGATCGACCATGGCGACGCGGACGTACGATGTGATCGTGATTGGTGCCGGACCGACCGGGGAGAACGTCGCCGACCGCGCGGTACGCGGCGGCCTCAGCGCCGTCGTCGTCGAGGCAGAGCTCGTCGGCGGCGAGTGCTCGTATTGGGCGTGCATGCCGAGCAAGGCGCTCTTGCGGTCACCCCAAGCGTTGGCGGCCGCGCAGGCCGTCGGCGGGGCGCGCCAGGGCGCCGTCGGTCCGCTCGACGTCGCCGCGACACTGGCACGGCGCGATGCGTTCGCCTCGCACTGGAAGGACGACGGCCAGGTGCGCTGGCTCGACGGTGCGCACATCGACCTCGTCCGCGGCCACGGTCGGCTGACCGGCGAACGCCAGGTCGCCGTCACGGCCGCCGACGGCTCGATCGTCGAGCTGACGGCGCGCCACGCCGTCGTGATCGCGACCGGCACGCGCGCCGCGCTGCCGCCCATCCCCGGCCTCACCGACGTCCGGCCATGGACGAGCCGCGCAGCGACGAGCGCCACGGCCGCCCCGCGCCGGCTGCTGATCCTCGGCGGGGGTGTCGTCGCCTGCGAGATGGCGACCGCGTGGCGTGCGCTCGGTACGGCCGAGGTCACCGTCCTGCAGCGGGCGGCGCGGCTGATTCCCGGCACCGAGCCCTTTGCCGGCGAGATGCTCGCGGCGTCGTTCGAGGCCAAAGGCATCGCGGTGCGCCTGAACACCGAAACGACGCGCGCCGCACGCCGCACCGACGGCAGCGTCGAAGTCGCGCTCGCCGACGGCACGATGCTCGTCGCCGATGAGCTCCTGGTCGCGACCGGCCGCACCCCGAGCACCGACGACCTCGGCCTCGACACCGTCGGGCTGAAACCCGGCTCGTGGCTCGCCGTCGACGCGAGCCAGCGCGTGACCGTCGTCGCGGGCGGCTGGCTCTACGCCGCCGGCGACGTGAACCATCGCGCGCTCCTCACCCACATGGGGAAATACCAGGCCCGCGTCTGCGGCGACGTCATCGCCGCGCGCGCCACCGGCAAACCCGACACCTCGGCGACGGCCTGGTCGAAGCACGCCGACAGCGCCGACGAGCGCGCGGTCCCACAGGTGATCTTCACCGATCCCGAGATCGCCGCCGTCGGCCTGAGCGAGGCCGACGCGCGCCGGCTCGGCCTCCGCGTCCGCGCCGTCGACTACGACATCGGCCACGTCGCGGGCGCCAGCCTCTACGCCGACGGCTATGTCGGCCGCGCGCGCATGGTCGTCGACGAGGATCGCCGCGTGATCGTCGGTGTGACGCTCGTCGGCCCCGCCGTCGGCGAGATGATCCACGCCGCCACGATCGCCGTCGTCGGCGAGGTCCCGCTGGAACGCTTGTGGCACGCGGTGCCCTCGTATCCGACGATCGGCGAGCTGTGGCTGCGGCTGTTGGAAACCTACGGGCTCTGAGCGCCGGCTATTCGTAGCGGCGCGCCCCGTGATCCAGCGTGGCACGATGCGACGTTGTCGCCGCCGCATTACCTTGGTAACGCAAATGGGGATGGCGCTCGCAAAATCGAAGCTGACCGCGCAAGGTCAGATCTCCGTACCGGCGGCGGTGCGGCGCAAGCTCGGCGTCGGGCCGGGATCGGTGCTCGAATGGGATGAGGACGACGGCAATATCGTGGTCCGGCGCGTCGGCCGCTTCTCGTCCGACGAGATCCACCGATCGCTGTTCGCCAAAAGCACCCGCGCACGCACCCTGGCCGCTCTGAAGGCGGGCATTCGGCGAGCCATCCGCGAGCGCCATGGTCGCGATTGATACCAACGTTCTCGTTCGATTGCTGACCCGCGACGATCCCCGACAAGCGGCCGTGGCAGACGCCTTCGTGGCGCGGGGAGCCTGGATCTCGCACCTGGTCCTCGTGGAAACCGCGTGGGTGTTGGGCTCGGTGTACGACCGTACGCCCCGCGCCATCGCGACGGCATTCGGGATGTTGTTGGACCACGCCACGATCACCGTTGAGGATCCCGATGTCGCACGCAGCGCCCTCACCCACTTTCGCGGTCGTCCAGCGTTGGGATTCTCCGACTGCCTGCTGCTGGAGCTCGCGCGGAAATCCGGGCATCTGCCGCTCGGTACCTTCGATCGCGAGCTCGGCAAGCTCGCAGGCACCGAGCGGCTCTAGTCGCTCAGCCCCGCAGGCAAACGGCCTCGACGTCGTTGCCGTCGGGCGAGAAGAAACGCGGCGCAAGACGTCGGGCCGGCGTCCGGACGTCCCGGCCGGGCCGTGGTCGCCGCCGACCTTACGGAAGCACGACGAGACGATCTTGGAAGATCGTGCTGACGCCGCGTGCGGCTGTGCGGTTTCCACGGGCGGCGTGGCGGAAGCCGCGCGGTGACACCCCGGCCGCGCGATGGAACGTGCGGACGAAGTTGGAGAGGTCGCCGAAGCCGACGTCATAGGCGACGTCGGTGATCGCGCGGTCCTCGTCGGCGAGCAGCCGCGCCGCGCGGCGCAGCCGTGAGCGCACGAGATACTGATGCGGCGTCACGCCGAGCACGTTGGCGAAGAGGCGGAGGAAATGAAATGCGCTGAGACCCGCGGCGTCCGCGACCTGCGCGAGATCGACGGCCGCCGTCGCGCGCTCGTCGATCCAGAGCGCCGCGTCGACGGCCCGGCGCCGATCACGCTCGCTCGCGACATACGGGCGCGGGGTGCGATCCGCGACGATCTCGACGAAGCGCGCGGCGAGCGCCATCCCCGCCTCGTCGAGCGCGAGATCGCTGGCCCCGGCGGCGACCGCCTCGGCGAGCTCGCCGAGCACCATCAGCTCTGCGAGCGGCGGCAGCGCCCCGCTCCGCCAGCGCTCGGCGCGTCCGCCCACCATCTCGACGAGCGCCGGCGACAACTGGAACGACAAGCACTCGTCACCGACGACGTGATCGTGGGTACAGAGGAACTCGTCGCCCGGATGCCCGACCAGGATCGCGCCGGCAACCAGCTCGAAGGCCTGCCCGCGCGTCCGATACCCGAAACTGCCCTTGCGGACGTACGCCAGGTCGAACCCGCCGTGCCGCTCGACGAACGGCGCGCCATGGGGTCCGGCGTCGCAGCGGTAGTCGATCACCGTGAGGGCGTCGCTCTGCCAGAGCGTGGTGGCTGCCATGAGGTTCTCGACTACCCGTGCCGCCCAGGTGCAGCAAGAAACCGCCAACCAACGCCGCGGGTCAGCGACGGCGCGACCGGACAAGCGATCTCCGACCCGCCCGCCTGCGGCCACCAGATCGCCGCCGCGCGAATCGACCCGAGACCGTGCCACGCTGCCGTTACGACTTCCCGAGCTCGAGCGCGCGCCAGCAGTACCAGCTCGCGACGGTGCGATACGGCCGCCAGCGCTCGCCGTGCTTGGCGAGCACCTGCGGGGTGGGGAGCTCGCGCTTCTTGTAAGCGAGCGCGTAGCCTTTGCGGACGCCGTAGTCGTCGACCGGCAGCACGTCGGGCCGGCCGAGCCGGAAGATCAGCAGCATCTCGGCCGTCCAGCGCCCGATACCGCGAACGGTCGTCAGGCGCTCGACGATCGCCGCGTCGTCCATGGCGCGCGCTTCGGCAAGCGTTGGGATCTCGTTCGCCTTGGCGCGGCGCGCGAGGTCCTTCACGGCGAGGACCTTGGCGTTCGAGAGACCGGCAGCGCGGAGGGCCGTGTCGGCCACCCGGATGATGTGCTCGGCCGTCGGCCCCTGCGACGCGCGCGGAAAGAGCGCGCAGACCCGACCGTAGATCGTCGCCGCCGCCTTGCCGCTCAGCTGCTGATAGACGATCGCCTCGGCGAGCGCGCCGAATAGGCTCGGCATCTTCTTGAGCTCGAGCGGCGTCGTGCCGACGGCGTCGATGATGCGCGCGAGCTTGGGATCGACCTTCCGGAGATGCGCGACCGCCACGTCCCAATCGAAGCCGAGCCCGGCCGCGCCGTCGAAGAGCTCGGGTTGCCGGTCGGGAACTTGCCGGACGCCTTCGAGCTTCAGCATCCGCAGCTTGGTCGTAACGCCGCCGGTCGCCGTGAAGCCACCCGTCTTGCCACCGGCCGCGAGCACGCGGTGACACGGCACGACGATCGGAAAGGGATTCCGTCCGAGCGCCTGCCCCACGGCGCGGGCCGATCCGGGCGACCCGACGCGCTGCGCGATCTCGCCGTACGAGAGCGTCGTCCCGGGCGGGATCGTGCGCGCGGCCTCATACACCTGCCGGTGGAACGCGGGCACGCCGTCGAGATCGAGCACGGCCGAGCCCAGGTCGACGGCCTCGCCCCGCAGCAGCGCCGCGATCGCGTCGATCGTCGATTGAATCGGCGGCGGCGGCGCGCCTTCCCGCGCGGCGGGGAAGCGTTCGCGCATGCGTGCCCGGGTCGCGCGCGGGCCCGCGGCGGGGAGCTGTAACCCACGGATGCCCGCATCTCCCCACGCGATCCCGCAGCGACCGAGCGGAGTGTCGAAGAGCGCGAAAGCGGCGGGGCTCATGGGCGCGCACCGTAGCATCGGGCCGGTGGGTTGGCACTTGGAGAATCTTGCGGTCGCCGTCGCCGCGCTATGCTCACCGCGCCTTCGCGCTACTCTTCGGCTTCTTCGCCGCCGTGCTCGCCGCCGGTCTGCCGCCGTCCCATTGCGCGACGGTGATCTCGTGGGCCGGCGTGGCTTCGAATTGCCAATGACGGGCGGCAAGGGAGAAGCCCTGTTCGATCGCGGCCAGGCGCAAGCCGGCCTGGGCGACGTTCTCGCCTCCGAGATAGAGCGCGCACAGCAAGGGCAGCACCGTACCGAGTCCAAACGCAACCGCGATTCGCTTCGTCATGGCAGTTTCTCCTTCGTCCGTTGGCCGAGTCGTGAGTGTGAGCGGCGTTTCCGTCAGCGTCAGCGCGACACCCTTAGCGTGACGACAGCGACGGCAACCGCACCTTCGTGATTTTCGACAACGGTTGACCGACGCACGCGCGTCGACCGCGGCGCTCGCAAAGACCCATTCGACACGGCATCCACAACCGCTGGGCCTGCGACGATCGCGCGGCCGCAACATCTCGGGATCGGACGGCCGCGACGGGACGCCCCCGTTCCCAGCCCTCGCCCTCACCCACTTCGGTGACGCCGATCCTCCACTTTTGCTGGCGCGTTCGTCAGTCGGGGTGAGCGCCTCGGGCGCGTCGTCGATGCTAACCCAAGCACCCCAACGCAGAGGAGATCGCGCGTGCACGTACGGTTGTGGAACGTGCTCGAGTCGTCGACGCGGCCGGACTTCTGGCGCCGCCTGTCGAAGCCAAAGCGCACGGGCGTCGTCATGGGCTTCGAGACCGACCTCGCACGGGCCTACGACGCGGCCGAGCTCGGCTGGAAATACGACGACCTCGCGTGCGGCGCGGCCGGGGTCACGCCCTACCTCAAGTGCAATCCGGCCGATCCCGCCGCCACGCCGTTCGTCGAGGCGACGCTGAATCTCCTCTACGCCAACGGCTCGCTCGCCTGGAACATGTTGAGCGGCGTCATGGCCCCCAGCCTCACCAACGCGCAGATCGAGGATCGGAAGATCTACAACACGCGCATGCACAGCCAGGCGAACACGGGTCACGAGTTCACCGACGTGCTGACCGACGTCGAACGGATCGCGCTGATCGAATACTTGAAGACGCTGTAGCCCGGCTCGCGATACATCGCGGCGGTTGGTAGGAAGCCGCGATGCTTCGCAGAACCGGCGCGCACGCTTCCCGTCATGGCCAGGGCGCCTTCGTCGCCGTCGCGCTCGTGCTGGCGCATGCCGCTGGGGCCCGCGCCGACTGGCGCGAGCACCTCACGCTGTCGGCGAGCGACCGGGCGCGTGGTGAGCTCGTCGACTATTTCCGGCCGCCCGACGGGACGGCCCCGGCGGGCGCGCATCGCTACGCGTTCTTCGGCAATCAGCTGCGGGCTAGCATCCGGGTGCTCTTCCCCCACGTCGATGCGACGGTCGAGCTGCAGGACACCCGCATCCTGCACCTGCCGGACGACTCGAGCCTGGCCGCGCCGCTCGGGAATCTCGGGCCGGGCGCGACCTACTTCGCCAACACCCGGGACCGCGACCAGGGCGAGCCGTTCTTGAAGCAGGCGCACCTGACGCTCCGGCAGAGCGGCGTCGCGGCGACGATCGGGCGCTTCGAGTACCGCGACGGCCTCGAGACGTTGCCCGGCGACGCCACGCTCCTCGCGCTCAAGAAAATGCGCATCGCCGAGCGCCTCGTCGGGCCGTTCGGCTACACGCACGTGACACGGAGCTTCGACGGCGCGCGCGTCGCGCTCGATCGCGGTGCCTGGAACGCCACGGCATTCGCCACCCATCCGACCGCGGGCGGCTTCGAGGTGAGTGCCAATCGCGAGCTCGATCGCGTGAGCGTGGCCGGCCTGGCCGTCACGGCGAAGCGGCTCCCCGCCGGGCCCCCGTTCGATGCCCGACTCTTCTATCTCTACTACGGTGACGAGCGCCGCGACCCGACGAAGGTCGACAACCGCGCCCTCGCCACGCGCACCGCCGACCGCCAGGACATCGCCGTACACTCGTGGGGCGGGCACGCGATCACCGTCGTCGACGCCGGACCGGGCATGATCGACGGCCTCGTCTGGGCCGCGTTGCAACACGGCGACTGGGGCGGGCTCGATCACGGCGCGTGGGCGGTCGCGCTGGAAGCCGGGTATCAGCTCCCGGGCGTCCCGGGACGGCCGTGGCTGCGCGCCGGTTACAATCGCTCGTCGGGCGACGACGATCCGAACGACGGCGAGCATCGGACCTTCTTCCAGGTGCTGCCGACCGCCCGCATCTACGCGCAGTTTCCCTACTACAACCTGATGAACAACGAGGACGTCTTCGCGCAGCTGATCGCCAACCCGTTCGACGGGGCCAGCATCCGCGTCGACTACCATTGGCTGCGGCTCAGCGAGCGGCGCGACCTCTGGTACGCGGGCGGCGGCGCGACCAACGACACCATCTTCGGCTTCTCCGGCACCCCCGCGCGCGGCCACCGCGAGCTGGCGCACATGGTCGACGTCGCGTTCGATGTGAAGCTCGCCGAGCGGCTGTCGGCGACCGCGTATTACGCACACGCCTTCGGCCAGGGCGTGGTCGGGGCGACGTTCAGCGGCAAGGACGCGAGCTACACGTATCTCGAAATGACGTTGCGCTACTGACGCGCGCCGTCCGGCCTGGCACGCGTCAGGTGCCGACCATCACGGTCCGGCCGACCGGCTGCGTCCCCTGCTCCGCCGGCTCGACATTCAGGAAGAGCTCCCGCAGCGGCGCGGTGTAGGCGTCGACCGGAATCGTGAACTGGCTCACGACGGCCCCGTCGCCGTCGGCGTTGAACTGGCCACACGGCACGGCTCCGTCGCCGATGCGGGCCCACAAGCGATAGACCTGCCCCGTCGGCAGCTGCGGCAGCCCGCGGATCGCGACCGCCGCCCGCTTCGCGTCGAGATCCAGCACGGCCGTGCCGGCAGCGAGCGAGATGCCCGTACCGCGGAGCGTGAATTGACGGACGACGTTCGGCTGCTGCAGCGTCGCCGCGACGTCGCGCTGCAGCTGCAACTCCTGCCGCAAACGCTGACCGTCCCACGCCAGCGCGAGGACGAGCACCGCCGCGATCGCGCCGAGGATGCGCAGGAGCGACGGGCGCGAGGGAGACGTGCCCACCGCCGTGGGTGCGGGCTTCCGCGCGGCGTAATCGGCGAGCGCGACCGGCGCAGCCGGACGCGCCGGCGCGAGCTGCGCCGCGGCGGCGAGGATGCGGCCGCGCAGATGCGGCGGCGGCGCGGTCACTTCCGCATGCGGCAGGAGTCCGAGCGTGCGGTCCAGGCTGGCGAGCTCGTCGCGCAGATCGGGACGGGCGGCGAGCAGGCGCTGCATCTCCGTCGTATCGGCCTCGCCGAGCTCGCCGAGGACGTAGCGCACCATCCAATCTTCGAGCGTCTCGCGGTCGTTCGGGTCGATCATGGGATCACTAGGGTCAGCCAACCATGGGCGCGAGCGACGCGCGCATCGTGAGGAGGCCGCGCCGCATCCAGCTCTTCACCGTGCCGAGCGGCGTCTCGAGCTCGGCCGCGATCTCGGCCTGACTGAGGTCGCGATAGTACGCCATCTCGAGCACCAGGCGCTGGCTCTCGGGCAGCTCGGCAAGCGCGGCACGGACGCGCACCGACGACTCGCCGATCGACACCGCCTCGAGCAGCGACGGCCCGGCATCGGCGGGAATCAGCGCCTCGCCCCAACGCTCGAGCGACCGGCTCTTCCGCGTCCGCGCGCGGATCTTGTCGATGGCCCGCGAGCGCGTGAGCATCACGAGATAGCCGCTCAGAGAGCCGCGCGACGCGTCGTAATCGCTCTTGGTGCAGAAGCTCAAAAAGATCTCCTGGGTGAGGTCTTCGGCCTCCGCGGGCGCCCCGAGAATCTTCATTGCCAGTCCGTACACCAGGCCTCCATAGCGGTCGTACAATGCCCCGAGCGCACCCGACGGATCGACCGCGAGCGCCGCCAGCAGCTCGGCGTCCGTCGTCACCTGGGCCGCCGCCCTATCCAATGATGTCGCTTTCATGCCCCTGGACGAGCGCATCATCGATGGAGATCTCGGCCACCCCGACTTTCCCGCCGTTCGACCAGGGTACGCCGACCTCGACGGGTCGGATGCAACGCGTCGAGCCTGGGCGGGCGGCGGCCCTCACGGGGTCGCCGCCGCCGCGTCCGGCAGGATCGTGAGCCCGATGATCAGGGCGGCGGAAACCGCGCCAATAGGTCCGAGGGCGCGGGCGGTCCCCGTCGCCAGATCGATCTCGTAGAGCACCCCGCGCGACGCCGCCACGGCCCGATCGACCCCGTGCTCGGTCACGATGTCGAACCCCGCGAGCGCGTCGAAATCGACCCCGAGCGGCCCGATGGTCACCAGCACGCCATCGTTGGGCGGGTCCTGCACGGCCAGGACGTCGAGGTCGCTGTCGATGTCGAAGAGCTTGGTGGCGGGCGCGTCGGGGACCGAGCTCGTGTACGCGATCGCCGCGATCGCGGGGCGCTTCCCCCCGTTCGGATCGGTCGCGGCGTAGCGCAGTGGCGCATCCGTCGCCGCCGCGCCGAGATCGACATTCACCCGGAGATTCTGCCCGCTGCCGCCGACGAGTCGGAGCCGATCGCTCTGCGGGTTGAAATCCATCCCCGACCGCACGCCGCCGTCGAAGGCCGTCGTGAGCGTGCTGACCGCGGTCGCGGCGCCCGAGGTCGGATCGATCGTGTAGAGATCGTTCGCGTCGCTCAGGCCGTAGAGCCGTCGCTGCTTCGGTCGGTGATCGAGGCCGACGAGCGTGCCGCGCACGCCCGTCACCGCGACGGTCGTCACCTCGCCCGGCCGCGCCGAGCTGAAGCGCAGCAGCGCGCCCGTCGCGTCGAGTGCGACGATGTCGACGTCGCGCGCGGCCACCGGTGCTGCGGCCGTCAGGAGAAGGACGGCGGCGATCGTCATCTTCATGCGCATGCAGCGTCCTGCCTGCCACATCGTGCGAGTCGATCCAACTTGTCGCGTCGCATCCGCGCGCCGGAGGCCGGCGTACCGTCGCCATCACAACGAATGGTGGATCGATCCACCGAAGGAGAATGCAATGCGGAAGTCACGGGAAACCACGAGCATCACATCGACGTTCACGCCGCCGGCGCGGCTCGCGGGTCGGATCGCGGCAGCGGCACTCTGCGCGATGGTCGGAAGCGGCAGCAGCGGCACGGCGCACGCCGCGTTCGTCGCGGGCACGAACGGCGCCGATCTGCTCTTCGGTCTCGACGATGACAGCCAGGCCAACGCGCAGATCCAACCGCCGGGCGCGGTGAACCAGAGCCTCGACAAAGCCGACGTCCTCGTCGGTCGGAACGGCGACGACGTGTTGATCGGCCTCGCCGGCAGCGACGTGATGCTCGGCGGCCGCGGGCACGACATCCTCGTCGGCGGTACCGAGCAGGCCCAGGCGCCAAACAGCGACACCATGATCGGCGGCGACGGCAACGACATCGCCCTCTGGCGCGGCGGCGACGGTAGCGAGGCCTTCATCGGGGGCCGCGGCCATGCGGACGCGCTGATCTTCGGCAACATCGACCGCGACGCCGGCAACATTCCCGTCGTCAGTCCGACGACCGGTCGTCACGCCAAGACCGGCATCCCGACCGCCGACGTCACGAATCAGGGCGGCTGGTGCGAGCTCGAGCGCGTGCAGGATCCGAACGCCGGCTACCAGTTCCTGGTCCGCTTCTTCGTGCGCGCCACCGGCAATCTCGCCGTGACGCTGCGGACGGTCGACGTCGAGGAGGTCTACTGCACGAGCGTCGCGGGCGGCCAGATCATCTTCGCCGACCTCACCGCGCCCGAGCCCGTATTCGTCGAGGTCGCGCTCGACCGCGTGAAGAAGATCAACCCGACGGTCGGCAAAATCATTCGCTAGCCGGTCGGCTCACCTTGAACGCAGCACCCGAGGCGGCGCGCTGGTCGCGCCGCCTCGGTCCCCCTTTTTCAAAGGAGACTTTCGATGAAACCACTCGGCCCTCTCGTCGTGTTCGCGTTGCTGATCGGCAGCGCGACCGCCGCACCCGCAGCCCTGACGACCCAAGCCTGCCTCGCGAAAAAGCTCGAGGCGTGGGGCAAGCTCCGCGCCTGTGCGGCGACGACGAACGCGAAGGCGGCGGCCGATGAGATCGCGGCGGCGATCCGCGGGTTCATGGGAGCGGCAAAGCGCGACTGAGACGCGGGCGCGTGTCTCGCGCTCTATTGCAGGAGGAGCACGGCTTGCGCGTTCTGGATGACTTCCTCGCGCCAGGCCGCCAGGACGGAGCGGTGGAGATCGTCGACCGGGTTGTAGTCGTCGGTGAGGAGGACGGCGTCGTCGTCGCGCGGGGCGGAGATCTCGGTGGTCGCGAGCGTGGTGAGCGCTGGTTCCCCTGCGGGAGTGGGAAGCTGCTCTTGCGAGGCGACGAGGAAGAGGTTCGTGAGGCGGGTGCGCGCGTGCGGAGCGGTCGGGGTGGCGAACGTCCGGACATGGGCGAAGCGCTCGGCGAGCGTGCGGCGGACGGCCCGCCATGCCGCCGAGCCGTCGCCTTCGGCGATGCCCGCCATGTTGATCGCCAGGATTCCGCCGGGTGACAGCACCGCGTCGACACGGGCGAAGAACTCGCGGGTGAAGAGATGCACGGGATGCGTTTCGGCGTGGAAGGCGTCCAGCACGACGAAACCGTAGCGCTCCGCGGTGCGCTCGACGTACGTGCGGCCGTCCTCGACGATCACCGGGATGTCCGCGGGAAACCCCAACCATTGGCGCGCCAGGCGGGCGACCTCCGGGTCGATCTCCACCACGTCGGTCGCGAGGCCGTACCGCCGATGGAACGTACGCGGGACGCCGCCGGCGCCGAGGCCGATGCAGAGCGCTCGCTGCGCCTCCGGTCGCGCCGCGGGGAGGTAGTCGAACGCGGCGATGTACGGCGCACGCGGCTCCATCGAGACGCGGTCGACGAATCCGTTGTCGATACCGTCGATCAAGAGGCTGCGGTACGGGCCGGTATCGACGACCTTGAGCTCACCGTAGAAGGAGTTGCCGACATAGAGCACGTTCGGCGGCAGCAACGCTCCGCGGTCGGCGCTCACGGCGGCCAGCGCCGCCGCGACGAGCGCACCGACGGCGCCGAGCGTCTGCCGCGCAAGCACCAGGCCGATCCCGCCGACCGCGAGCAGCAAGACCGCGCCCGCGATCAGCAGCGTCGATACCGCAAAGCTCGGGATGAGGACGAAACCGGTCAGCATGGCGCCGAGCATGCTGCCGAGGGTCGACACGCCGTACACTTTGCCGACGCCGCGCCCGAGCACGGTGAAGTCGCTGGTCACGAGGCGGATCGCCGACGGGCCCGTCATCCCGAGCAGCACGAGCGGCGGTCCGAAGAGCAGCGCGGCGCTCACGATCGCTCCCGCCTTCAGGCCGAGCGCCGTCGTCGCGAGGAGAACGCTCGTGCGCAGCCAGGGAACGAGCAAAAGATAGAGCCCGCCGACGGTCGTCTCGAGTGCGAACGCGGTGAGCGGCGGCCAGCGGTCCGCCGCCCACCCGCCGGCGACGTAGCCGAGCGTCAGGCTGCCGAGCGTCACGCCGATCAGCGCCGACCACACGTACACGCTCGCGCCGTAATACGGGCTCAGTACCCGCGTGCCGAGGATCTCGACGACCAGCACGATGGCGCCGGTCAGGAACGAAGCGGCCAGCACGTACGATTCGATCGACGTACGCCCCGTGCTGGGTCGATGCGCCGTCGAAGGCTGAGCTCGCACCTTCGCGCGGCGCGGTGGTTCCACGCCGGGACGCGTAGCCGGCTCTTGGGGGGCGGGCAAGTCGACTGCTTGCACCGTGAACGTGACGGCGCTGCCCTGAGCCGTGAACCAAGCGCTAGAGTCCTACCAACCGCTCAGCACCAACGGGTAGGACACCGCGAGGCAAGGGTAGCTTCTCGACACGAGCACCTCTCGACCGACGCGACCTTCGTGCCGCCGGGATGAGCGTCGGGTCCTGTCAGGTCCCGCCGGCGCGGTAGAGCTGCCACTCGCCGGGGATGCCCTTCAGCTCGTGAGCTCCGTGGTCGGCGAACGAGAGTCCCGAGCCGGCTACGAGATCGCGCACGACCCGCGACGCCAGCACTTCACCCGCCGCAGCGGCGGCCATGACGCGCGCCCCGGTGTGGACGGCGATGCCAGCGAGCTGGTCGCCGTTGCGCTCGCATTCACCGGTGTGGATGCCGGAGCGAATCTCGATCGCGAGCCCCGCCAGCGCATCGCGGATCTCGAGCGCGCAGCGCACCGCGCGGGCCGGCCCGTCGAAGCTCGCGAGGAAGCCATCGCCGCTCGTGTTCTCCTCACGGCCGCGGAAGCGGCGGAGCGCCGCACGCACGACATCGTGATGGCGAGCGAGAAGCGCGGTCCACGCGCGATCGCCGAGCGCGACGGCGCGCGCAGTCGAGCCCACGATGTCGGTAAAGAGCACCGTCGCGAGCACGCGGTCAGGCTCCGCGGCGGGCATCCGTCGCGAGCCGGTGATGAACTCCTGCACATCGTCGGCCAACCGAGCGGCGTCGCCGTTCCACGGCAGGTGATCGTCGCCCGCGTACTCGATGAGCTGCGCTCCGGGAATGTGGCGGGCAAACCATCGCGTCGCCGAGGGCGGCACGGTCACGTCTCCAATCCGCAACGCGACGAGCGTCCGCACACGCAACGTCTGCGCGACCGGCCGCACGTCGAGCTCGCGCACCCACCGGATGTGCGAGCGTACCGCGCGCGGGCTCGACGCCGCACGCTCGAAGCGTCCCATCGCTTCTCTCGCGGCCGGGTTGTCGGCGAAGCGCGGGGCATAGTGACGGAGCATCTCGCCCGAGCCCCACAACCCGAGCCGCTCCTCCAGACGATCGAAGAGCGCCTCTTGCTCCGCACCCTCGGGGTAGTCCGGCGCCGGGCGGGCGCTCGCGAACGAGGCGAACAGGATGAGCTCCGAGACGCGGGCGGGATACGCGGCCGCGAAGAGCACGGCCAGGGCGCCACCCTCGGAGAATCCGAAGACGGCGCTCCGCGGGGACTGCGCCGCGTCGAGGACGGCGCGGAGATCATCCATCCGGTCCTCCAGGGTCGAGTCCCCGACGTCGCGATCCGATGCCCCCGTCCCGCGCTTGTCGAACACGATGACCCGTGCGAACGCCGCGAGGCGCTCCATCCACTCGCCGTACCCGCGCTGCTGCCAGAGCAGATCCACGTGGGAGATGAACCCCGGCACGATCACGAGGTCGACGGGGCCGCTGCCGAGCACCTGGTAGGCGATGCTGATGTCCCCGCTCAGCGCGTAGCGGGTCTCGGGAATCGCCATGGTCATCGCGAGGTGCATACGCCAATCGGGTGCCAGCGACCAGGCGTTGGCGGAGGGGGTGGGATTTGAACCCACGAGGGATTGCGGGCTGCCGGTTTTCAGTTGGTCCGCCGTCGTCGGCTTGCCAGTCGCCTTCGCCTCCGCCTGCTCGCGGCAGAAATAGTACGCTCCGGCCGTCTTGTTCTTGGACGCCTCGCACTTCACTCGGCACGGGCGGCAACCGGTAAGAAGGGAGGGATGAGCCGCCCACGCATGGGCGGCTCACCGCAATCCCTTATGGCCTCGGAATCTACTTCTTCCGCGCCTTGTACTGGACGCCGTCGTCCTTCGTCGCCTCGGTCATGGTCGCGCCGATACAGAGGCCGTCGCTTGTCACCATTTGAATCGTCGGGTTGGTGTTCCCGGACAGGGCGGCCACCACGCCAGTCGAGAGCGCCGTCTGTCCCTTGCTGGCGTTGTTCGCACCGGCCGCGTCGGCTTTGCCCTTGCCGGCGTCACCCGCGCCGTAGCCGATCTTGCTGATCCCATCGGAGGCCGTGGTCTTGTCCTTGTAGGCGTAACCCTTCGTGCTCTTCGCAGCCCAACAGGGCTTCCCGGCACAGACCTCCCCGGCCTGATCGACCACGAAGCCCCGAATGAGCGTGCCGCCGTCACCATAGATGCAGAGCGCCACGCGCGTCGTCCCGGTCACGGGATTGCCGAACGCGCCTTGCGTGGTCGCAGCCGTGACCTTCTTCCACTGGAGCTTCAGCTTCTCCTTGCCCGCCGTCTTCTCATTCAAGGAGAGCTGAGCCTGCGCGGCGTCGAGGCAACCGGGAATCGGCGCGGCAACGCAGGGCTCCAGCGTGCACGTGGCAGAGCAGCCGTCGTCGGGAACGAGGTTGCCATCGTCGCATTCCTCGCCCAGCTGCTGAACGGCATTGCCGCACAGCGGAGAGTACTTGAGTGCGCGATGGTTCCCCAGATCGATCACATAGAGGTTGCCGTTGCCGTCGAGGGCGGCACGTCGCGGTTGCGAGAGACTGTTGGCGCTGACACCACCCGTGTTGCTGGTGAAACTGCCGGCCTGCCCCCAGACCCGCGTCGCGGTCGTGCTCCCCGCCGGATAGTACAGCACGCGGTTGTTCGACGAGTCCGCGACGTAGAGGTTGTCGTTGCTGTCCAGGCCGACGCCGGTTGGGAGGGAAAGACTGTTGGCACTGATCCCGCCGTTGTTCGCCGTGGCGGTGGTAAAGCTGCCGCCCTGCCCGTAGACTTTCGTGGCGGTCGTGCTGCCCGCCGGATAGAACAGCACCCGGTTGTTCGAATCGGCGACGTAGAGATTGTCGTTACTGTCCACAGCGACGTCGTTTGGGCCGAAAAGACTGTTCGCGCTGATCCCGCCGTTGTTCGCCGTGGCGCTGGTGAAACTGCCGCCCTGCCCGTAGACCTTCGTCGCAGTCGTGCTCCCTGCCGGATAGAACAGCACCCGGTGGTTGTTGTACTGCGCCATGTAGAGGTTGCCGGCGCTGTCCAGCGCCACGCCAGTGGGGGTGCGGGCACTGTCGGCGCTCAGGCCGCCAGTGTTCGCGGTGTTCGTGGCGAAGCTGCCGAGCTGACCGTAGACCTGCGTCGCGGTCGTGCTCCCCGCCGGATAGGACAGCACGCGGTTGTTCCCGGTGTCGCCGGTGTAGAGATTGTCGCTGCCGTCCACCGTCAAGCCGCGCGGGAAGCTGAGACTGTTCGCGCTGACGCCGCCATTGTTCACCGTGTTGCTGGTGAAACTGCCGCCCTGCCCGTAAACCCGTGTCGCGGCCGTGCTCCCCGCCGGATAGAACAGCACGCGCTGGTTGCCGTTGTCGGCGATATAGAGATCGCCGTCAGCCTCCAGGGCGACGCCATCCGGAGAGCTGAGGCTATTGGCGCTGACGCCGCCATTGTTCGCGGTGGCGGTGACGAAACTGCCGAGTTGTCCGTAGACGACCGTCGCCGTGGTCTCTGGGGGTCCCTGCGCCCCTGCGGTGCTGGCCACCAGCAGCAACGCCGCCGCCATCATCACATTCAACAGCGCTCTCATCGCCATACATTTCCTCACATTGCCTCCTCGGGTTGGGGAGCGCCCGAAGGGCGGAGGACGGCGCGACCGGAGGCCGGCTGACAGACGAGTCGCTCAGTGAAATGACAGGGTTGCAAAGAGGGATGCCGTGATTTCTCGGCGTCGGGCACTTTCACACGGCGGATCGCGCGTGTCCAGAATGGCAGATCGCACCAGCGGTTCTGGGAAATGACGCCACGGCGAACCGCCTGCGCGTCTGATGTCAAATAGGGAACGAATAGCAGCACGCCCCGCCACTGCTCGCTCGCCAACATCCGCCGTTCGAGCTCATGCTCGAATGCGTCGCCACCTGATCGTACAGGTTGCACGACGACACCATCAGTCGATGCTCGGCGAAGTGCAAACCGAACGAGCGCGGGACATCGGGTACCCGAAACCACCGGCCTCCTACCCACGATTGGACAGCTCCGTATGACGACCCCGCGGCGGCGGCATCCAACGTCAGCGCGGTCCGCTGCGGCGGGTGGGGTGACCCACCGCCATCAGGAACATCACGCTCTTTCCTGCGGCATGCGGCGAAAAGAATTCGATCACCTCATCTCATCATCAAAGAACGTGAGCCCGGTCGCGCCGGCACCAAGCGCGTACGCGGCGAGGTAGGCTTTGCCCCCACCGATCGCCGCTTCGAGTTGCGCGGCACGATAGCCCCGGTTGCCGAGGTGCGCGACCACGCGATGCAGATCCACGAGCCAATAGAGATTGACGGCGGCATCCGCTGCCAGGGCTTGATCGAGGTCGAGATGGCCGGCCTGACGACGACAATCGCCCGCACGGAGCCGTTCGAGCACGTCGTGATCGCGATCGAAGGCGTACGCTCCCGGTGCAAGGCCGGCCACGGCATTGACGATGAGGTACACCTCATTCCACGCCGCGCCGGGTGCGACGAAATCCGCACCGATGCCCCGAGTAATCGAACGCAGGACAGTCGAGAGCACGTCGAAGCCGATCGGGTCGCGCGCAAACTCGCGCGTCGAGCCGCGGCGCAGAATGACCTGCTCGATCGGCTCGGATGGCACGCTGAGCGAGGGGGCGAGCGGCACCGATTCGGCGGGCGTGGCGGTGCGCATCGGAGCGGGCGCCGGGCTGCGCCAAGCAGCGACTTCCTCCGCCGACCACAGCGACGACGCGTCATGCGCGACGCCAATGTCGGGATACGTCACTTCGCGCGACGACAACGGGAGGGTCTCCAATCCGAGCCGAGGTACCCGAAGGTTCGCCGGCATCGTCGCAGCACCGCGCCCGAGTGCGATGAGGCTCAGCGTCACTTCGCGCTCGCCGTCGAGATCCAACACCTGCGTGAGCTCCTCGTCGACGAAACCCAGAACCAAGCGTGTCGGAAGCTCCATCGCCGTCGCCATCGCGAACAAATTGGCGAGCAATGTGCCGTTGTCCCAGAAGCAATGACGATAGGTGCGCGCCTGATACTTCCAGGCATTGCGCCAGAACGTGCTGGTGCACGCGAGGATCGCCGGCGTGCCGGCAATCGCGGCTTCGTCGGCGCTGGCGTGCAGGACGGCCGCGCGAACGTCGCCCGCGCGCAACTGGCGAAGCGCGAAATCGTGTGGGCTGAAGTGATAGACCCCCGCCGCCAGCTCGGGGAGCGCCCCACAAATGAGATAGAGGTCGATGTGATGGAGATTGCCGGTACACGCCTGCGCCCGAAAGAAGGCCTCACCGCCGGGATAGGAACGGCGCCGCAACACACCCGCCGTGAAGTAGAGCAGGCGGGCCAATGTCACCTGATCGAGTGCCGGCCCATCCCCGACCATGACCCCATCGTGAGCAATCGCTGCGAGGGCCGGACGTGTCGCGGTCGTAAAATCACGCGGCAGCGGGATCGGCGCGAGCTGCGGATACACCTTGAACGGCCGCGGCATGATCTCGAAGTCGAGCCCGTGGCGCGATCGATGCACGCTCGCCACCGAGTGTTTCGTGGCGTCGTGATACGCCCACGCCGCCGTCGTGTCGCGATTGCGCATTGGCGAGAGGCTACCTGATAGCACCCATTGCGCTCCAGCGCAGTCTGACGGACGGCCTCCTTGACGCCGGGCACCAGCGGTGGGGCAACGCTCAGGTCCAGCCAACCTCGTTGCTCTGCTCGGCTACGTGCCCCGACGGCATCGACGTCGAACCGTCAGGGCGAGAGCCCTGTCAGTCGCATCTGCAAGGTAGTCGAGCTGGTCGGGTCACACGACGAGCAGCGACCAGCCCATCCGCAACGCCACGCTCGCGCCAGCGTGAGTGCCGTCGGTTTCGTCCCCGTTCGCCCCGCCCCATCCTCTGGCGTTGATGGGGAACCGGATGGGGAAGGTCGACCTCACGACCCGACGCGGCAATACGGCGCGGAGAAACCTCCCCGGCAAGGCCTATCGGCGGACGGGGGTGGCGGTGGCGACCCCATCGTACGGATTGACGGTAATCACGTCACGCATTACTAGTACCGGGGTGATCAAGTCGTTCCGATGCGTCGACACGAAAGCTCTCGCTGACGGGTTGCGGGTCAAACGATTTGTGAACATCGCATCCGTCGCACGGCGGAAGCTACGGCAACTGCAAATCGCGGGGCCGCTCCACGATCTTCGCATTCCACCTGGGAATCGGCTCGAGGAGCTCAAGGGGAAACGCGCCGGGCAGCATAGCATTCGAGTCAACGATCAGTTTCGTATCTGCTTCCGATGGACCCCCGCTGGTGCGGAAGACGTCGAGATCACGGACTACCATTGAAGAGGGACGAACGATGCGAAAATTGAAGCCCGTATCCCCCGGTGAGTTGCTGCGCGAGGAGTTTCTCATCCCGATGGGTCTATCGCAGTACCGCTTGGCCAAGGAGATAGACGTGCCCGCCCAGCGCGTGGGCGACATCATTGCCGGGAAGCGGTCCATTACGGCCGACACCGATCTTCGCCTCTGCCGCTTCTTCGGGCTCTCCAACGGCTATTGGTTGCGCGCGCAGGGAGCACACGACACCGAGGTCGCAGAGAAAGCGCTCACGAAGATCTTGGCAAAGATTACACCGTGGGCTCATACCGCCGCATAGCGTCGATCGCGATCACTTCGTTCGTGTTCCGTGCAACCGAAGTTCTCAAGAGCGGAGGGGGTGGGATTTGAACCCACGAGGGCTTGCACCCTGCCGGTTTTCAAGCGCGGCACCTGTCATCCCGGACCGTCCTCACTGGTCCCATCGGGTGTGTTTCCGTATGGGTTTGAGCTGCCCCCCATCCCTACGAGTCCCTGCTCTTCCCTTCCCATCTTCGGGCGTTGATGGGGAATTGGATGGGGGCATTTGGGTCCGCCTCCGAACAGAGTGCACAGAGCCTGCGGAAGCGATTTCGGTACTTCTCAGCAACTGAAGTGCCCCCGGTTCGGTGGACGGTGTCCACGAAACCGGGGGCACTTCACCGCCCTCGCCTACAACCAACTTTCCGGTCGTCGCATGACGGAGCTTTACGTCAGCGACGCAACGAGCCATCAGGAGCGACAGAATTATCCACGCAGGTTCAGCACGCATTATCATCCCTCTCCCCGAAATAGGCTGCTCAGCGGGGTTGATAGGCGTTTTTAGCGGGCTTTTCGCTCCTGCCGGTTGCCACAACCGCCCGTTACCGGACGTTCGCGCTCGTACTGCCGTTCGCCACAGCGCGTTTTGTGCGCGAACGTGAAGCGAGACCAGCCGACGGCGAGCTGAACGCACGACGCCAAGCGCGCGACGTTATAGGTCTGAAGTCGGACGGTGTCGGCTGTTGTCGAAACCTTTTCCGGGCTCTTAGTCAGCGGGTTGGCGGTTCGATCACGCCCCGGCCTATTTTTTCGAAAGCCAGAGCGGTACGGGCGAGAGGATGCGGAGAAATCTTGCAAGCAAGGTCGGATGGTAGGCGTTCTTGGGGGCTTGTTGGGGGGTCCGCCTCGCTATACCCTTCGCGCTGGTGTCCCGGAGATTGATAGCCATCGCGCTTGCGCTCGTCGTCTTTACCTACACGAGCCTCGCGAACTTCCTCGAATGCGGCATGCATCACGAGGCAACGGCCCATGAACAAGGGGAGCCTCATCACCACCACGACCCCGCATCCTCGCACCACTCCGGCACCACCGAACACGGGCGGCATCCCGTTGAGGCCGCGTGCTGCCACGCGGCTCTTTTCAACGTCAACCTCTCCAACGACCACGTGCTGGAGACGCTCCGGGCCCACGCGTTCACGCCGGGGCACCGCCAGCTCGCGAGTGGACCGGTGTCCGTGATTCTCGCTGAGGCAAGCCCGCTCGCTCATGCGACCGGTCCGCCCATCCGCGGTGGACCAAGTACACAACGTTTTGCTGACCGGCCACTTTTTCTGACGTTGTCAGCCCTCCTGATCTGACCTTCCCCAGCTCGCGGTAGCTTCTTGTGCCGTCTGGGTGCGAATACGCCTGGCGGCCGAGGTGACTCATTGCGTCCTGCCATCCGCGTACGGACGGTAGGCTAGCTGGGAGGTCGGGTCATGGTGCAAGCATACCCGCGCGCGTGGCGCGCGATGAGGATGTTCCTAATCGGTGCGGGATCGTTGGGGTCGCTTCTGCGCCTCGTCGCTTCTCCATCCGCGGTATTCGCCGCGGGTGTCCCGGTCCAACCCCCGCCGGCCAATCGCGCCGCCGCCCTCACAGCGGCCGACGCCATCCGAGAAGCGCTCGCCGGGAACCGCGACCTGCGCGCGGCAACCTTCGCGATTGCGCAAGCC